>ERZ795053.991-NODE-991-length-36301-cov-10.720742_pt1 | contig 36301 bp, 29 predicted proteins | sample MGYA00375137_ERZ795053 | MGnify/ENA primary metagenome ERZ795053 (study PRJEB30182, sample SAMN05720284) | activated sludge metagenome | isolation source: Anaerobic digester | place: Hong Kong | collected 2014-12-17 ...
CCATTCATCCCTTCCACCTGGATGGAACCATTAGGTACTCCGGCGCACACCAGATTACTGACGGTGGCTTCCAGGGTAGGAGGTGGCAGGTCAATACAACAGGGCTCGGCATAAATCGAAGCAGTGTCGGTAACGATGCAGCCCCGGTCTGTCTCCACCTGCAGACTGATAATTTTTTGTCCAAAGGAATTGTACATGATGGGATGTGGCCCGGGGCCGGTTGCAGTGATTGGTTCTGCGCCTTCACCAAATCCCCAGGAATACCGATCTATGGTCCCAAAGTTAAAAACCGAATTATCGGTAATGGAAAAAACCTGATCGCACCTCAAACCAGAATCAGGCACAATGCTGAATTCTATATCAGGCCCCTGGAATTCTGAGGTGCCGCCAAATTCAATGCTGAACCCATTACCGGTTGATGTGTAATTATTAATCGCGAGGGCATAAGATTTACCTGCTTCTATCGTCACCGTAGAAATCCAGTTGTCTTGTCCACGATTACAGCCTGGAGGCTCCGAAGTGTCTTTGGATTCATCACGTAAGCCGGTAGGCCCATGACAGGCAGAAGGATAGAGTGCCACGTCTTCTCCTGCTGCCTCACAACGTATCGGGTTTTTAGTCTGGCAATCGTCAATGCCATTCGTTAATTCATAAAGAACAAAATCAATATCGTCGTCCACTTTGGTCGGTGTAATCGCAAATGTCAAACTACCTGTTGACTTGCAAACCCACTTGAACCAAGAAGAATTTGACTCAAAACCAATACCCTGCAATCCTCCTTGAAAACAAGGAGCATCATCCAACTCATTGGGATCATTTCCAGCCCCGGAAACACTTTCCACTGAAAACGAAGACTTGTCACATAAGATGGCAGCAGAACTACAATCTGAACCTGGAAATTTGGGAGCAAAATAATTGTTGACACATAGCTGGAATGTTCCCGTTTGACCATTGCGACCATCTACCCGGATGTAATAGGGCTGTCCGATGAAGAGTCCTCCCTGGTAGATTTCAATAATATTATTTCGAATATCAGTACCGCACTCAATATTATTAACAGCGGTAGAGATGCATGAATTATAGTACAATGCTACCTGAGGGTTTTTTAAGCTACCACCCGGATTGGTGGCAGTAGCTCCAATTACGGTGATAATCACATCCGTAGCTTTTGGGATAAAACGAAACCAGATGTCATGACTTACGGCATCAAAACAAACCGGTTGGGTATAATCTGTTGGTGTAGCGCCGAAATTGGAGAACTGACCTACCCCGGAACAGAAGTTGGTAACATTCTTAATTTCAATAGCCTGCAAACAATCATCGCCGGGTACGATTTGCCCCCATCCGACCATACTTGTTGCGCAAATCAAGATCAGCGTAGCGATTTGTCTCATTCCTTTCCTATGATTTACCACCTCTTAAAACGGTTAGATAAGCCAGATTTGTTGGGGGAACAATCGGTAATTTGATTAAAGTATCGTTAAAAACTGCCTGACAAAGATGAAAAATTCAAGCATCTTTGTCATGACCATTCTTTCAATGAAACGTTTTCTGGCTGATATCGTTACCTTATTCAATCTTTTTTTAGGTTGTACGGCCCTTATATTTGCAGGTTACCAGCAATTTATCCCGGCATTTTGGTTGCTTTTCGCTGCAGGGTGGGCTGATTTTTTGGACGGTATGGTCGCCCGAGCAGTCGGTTCAAATTCTTCCCTCGGCGTCCAACTGGACTCCCTGGCCGATATGGTTTCGTTTGGTGTGGTACCGGGCATGATCATGGTGCAGTTACTGGGAATCGGTCTGGATTTGTCGCCTGGTTTTAACTGGACGCTACTGGGTTTCACCATAACGGTATTTTCGTGCATCCGGTTGGCTATATTTAATGTAAAAGACTCCGGTTCTCAGGACTTTAGCGGTTTGCCCACCCCTTCCAGTACCGGACTTGTGGCGGGATGGGGACTGGCGTATGCCCACCATCCTGAGCTTTCCTGGATGGTGCACCCGGTGACGCTGATTGGAATTACCTTGTTGGTCTCTGTATTGATGGTTTCCAGACTGCCGATGGTAGGAATGAAGTTCAAAAACTGGCGTTGGCAGGGAAATGCCATTCGCTATGTCCTGATAGCAACGGGCATTATTTTGCTGATTATCCTCAAGGAGTGGGCTTTCTCGGCGCTGATTGCCGCTTACATCACCCTTTCAGCAATACTTTTTCTTATCCGGCCCGGGACAGCTAAGAAAGTGCAAGATCAATGAATGGAATACCGGAAATTGGCGAGGGTCGTATCGACAAATGCGATTGCATGGACCAATATTCCCATTTACTAAGCCTTGTGATCCGGACGAGATGCTTTACGTAGTACCAACCCCTATCGGCAATTTGGGTGATATGACTGCCCGTGGCATCGAGGTATTGCAGAAAGTAGCTTTAATCCTTGCTGAAGATACCCGCACATCAAGAGTGTTGCTGGATCATTTTGGGATCCAAACCCCTATCCGGGCTTTTCATCAACATAATGAACACCAGGTTTTATCGGGTCTCATTGACCTGTTACAGGCTGACAAGGACATTGCGTTAATCAGTGATGCCGGCACACCGGGTATCAGTGATCCGGGATTCTTGCTGATCCGGGCTTGCCAAGAGGCAGAAGTTGACGTGACGGTTTTACCGGGACCTACTGCCTTTGTTCCTGCCCTGGTCGCCTCCGGATTGCCCTCGGACCGGTTTCATTTTGAAGGGTTCCTGCCTCACAAAAAGGGTAGGCAATCCCGATTACAATGGTTGGCCGGGTACCCTTACAGCATTATTTTGTATGAATCGCCTCACCGGTTGATCAAATGCCTTGAGCAGATCAGTACTTTTTTACCTGGTCGCAAGGTCTGCGTAGCCAGAGAGCTATCGAAAATGCATGAGGACATCCGAACCGGCACCGTCGACGAATTATTAACATACTACCAGGGACAATCCAAAGTGCGTGGTGAAGTGGTGCTGATCATCGGCCCCTCTGCCGGCTCACCGGGAGACGAATAGCAATCAAATGCTATCCCCGTAATTCCTGGTCCAGTTTTTTAGCGCTGTCCATCAATAAGTGGGAATCCGAACCGGTTGAGAAGATATGGAATCCCAACGCACGCAAATCCGGTATGCGGGAGGTGTCTGAAGTATGAATTCCCAGTAATAATTCATTTTTCCGTGCTGCGGCGGCAATGCGGACCAGCGCCGACCAAAGTACCGGGTCGGACAGATCAGCTAATTTAGGTCTCCCTATGCTGATACTCAGGTCGTAAGGACCTACATAGAGTCCCTTTAATCCGGGGACTGTGGCAATTGCTTCTACCTGCTCCAAGCCACTGGCCGTCTCGATCTGAGCGAAAATCAAAAGATCTCCCGAAACATGGTAGCGGTAATCCGGATGGGTCACAAATGCAGCTCGCGTGGGGCCATGGGAACGATTTCCAGCAGGGGGATAATAACAGGCAGACAGTGCTTGTTTCAGTTGCTCCGGTTCGTCGATCATCGGTAAAATCAATCCCAGAGCTCCGGCATCCAACCATTTCATAAGATTTGGAATGGCATTATCATGGACCCGGATGAGGGGTAATGCTTTCGTATTTCCGATGGCCTGAAGCATGGACAATCCGTTCTGATAATCCATCAACCCGTGTTGTACATCGATGGTACATAGGTCAAAACCGGAACGCGCCATGATTTCTGCTGTCCACGAACTGGGAATCGTTAACCATGCGTTAGAATAGACTTCATTGCGGTTAACCGATTTCAATCTTGCCAGGAGATCTGCTGCCATTTTATATTGCATTGATTTAAATGTGTATGGAGCGGCCATCTACATTAAGTGCAGCCTCTTTCATAGCCTCGGAGTAGGTGGGGTGTGGATGACTCATCCGGGCAATATCCTCAGCGGAGCCTCTAAATTCCATCACGGCAGTAGCTTCCTGGATCAGGTCAGCTGCACGGGCTCCGATAATGTGTACGCCGAGTACTTCATCGGTTTGGGCATCCGAAATGATTTTTACAAAGCCTTCGGTATCCATGCTGGCCCGGGCTCTTCCCAGCGCTTTATAGGGGAATTTACCGGTCTTAATGGATATCCCCTGCTCTTTGCACTCCTGTTCGGTAGACCCTACCCCGGCTACTTCCGGCCAGGTATACACAACACCCGGGATCAGGTGGTAATGAATGACCGGTTTTTGACCGGCAATGGTTTCTACGGCAAAAACACCTTCCTCTTCGGCCTTATGGGCAAGCATTGCTCCTCGGATAACATCCCCAATGGCATAAATGTGGGATTTAGCCGTTTGTAAGTGTTCATTGACGGGGATTCGGCCCTTATCATCGGTGGTCAGCCCAGCTTTGTCGAGGGTCAATCCATCGGTGTAGGGCCTTCGTCCGATAGCAACCAGGCAATAGTCTGCCTGAAGGCTAAAAGACGTTTCTGCATCTCTTTTTTTCACCTCTACCGAAACCCCTTTAGAAGAGGACTGGACGCTCGTGACCATGTGACCGAGGTGGAATTTGATGCCCAGCTTTTTAAGTACGCGCTGAAGTTCTTTGCCAAGATCCTGATCCATGGTGGCTATAATCCGGTCCAGGTATTCAACGACTTCCACTTCAGTGCCAAGGCGAGCAAATACCGAACCCAGTTCAAGACCAATGACCCCACCACCGATTATGATCATCCGCTTCGGTAGTTTTTCAATCTGTAAGGCTTCCGTGGATGTGATGACTCTTTTTTTGTCGTAGTTAAAGGCTGGAGGTACGGCAGGCTTAGACCCGGTAGCGATGATGATATGCTGACCGCTGATGGTTCTGTTTTCATTCTCTCCCTGTACAAGGATCGAATGCTCATCCACAAACGAAGCCATGCCATGCAGGACTTCGATTTTGTTTTTCTTCATCAGGAAGTCAATTCCGCTGACATTTTGTTTGACGACATCCGCCTTACGGGCGATCATCTGGGCCAAATTCAACTTTACGGTTGCGTCGATCCCGTGTTCAGCAAAATGATGCCGGGCATTGTGAAAATGCTCGGAGGAATCCAGCAATGCCTTTGAAGGGATGCATCCTACATTGAGACAGGTTCCTCCCAGGGTAGGATACTTTTCAATTATCGCTGTTTTCATCCCGAGTTGAGCGGCTCTGATGGCTGCCACGTATCCACCGGGACCTGAGCCGATTACGATCACATCGTAGTTCATACATCCTTGCTTTTGGGTGGATTATTCCGGTTCCTGTTTTGATTGCGGTTCTTTCCGCCGCGGCCGCGGCCAGACCGGGAACGCTGGTTGTTACCACTGGTATCCGGACCAGCATTGGATCTGGGCTGGTTCGTATTTTCCGCATTACCCGGGGACTCTTTATTGGTAGAGCTGTTTCGCGGAGGGCGGTTTCGATCCCGCCTGGGGTTTGAATTTGCTGGACGATTGGTCCGTGTTTCCGCACTTCCATTGCCCTCACCCCGTGGTTTTGGCTTTCTCTTCTTCTTCTTTTTCTTGATACTGGGTAGTTCTATCTGGCCAGTGACATCCGCAAAATCCATTTCTTCCTCAACCTCATCTTCGATGATCCGCATGGAAGAAAGATCTTCGGCTAGGTTGCCTTTCTCCTGCATTTCGAGTATTTGCCATACGGTTTGTACATCCAGGGGAACAACACGGCTGCGACCGACCTCCTCTTCGACGGCATAATACATGATGCCTTTAAAGATATCCAGCTTAATGAGTGTGCCTTTACCTTTTTTTGTCCGGATCTCATCGGCCGTGGTCGGGAAATCTTCCAGGGCTTCCAGGTAGGTATCCAGTTCATAGTTCAGACAACATTTAAGCCGTCCGCATTGTCCGGAAAGCTTGGCCTGATTGATAGCCAGATTCTGATATCTCGCAGCTACGGTCGAAACCGATTTAAAATCTGAGAGCCAGGTTGAACAACACAACTCCCGGCCGCAAGGGCCCATCCCTCCGATCCGGGCAGATTCCTGCCGCGCTCCGATCTGCCGCATTTCAACTTTAATGCGAAATTCTTTGGCATAATTCCGGACCAACTCACGAAAATCGACCCGTCCGTCGGCGGTATAATAAAAGGTGGCTTTTTTCAAATCAGCCTGGTACTGAACATCGCCGACTTTCATATCGAGGCCAAGGGTTCGGGCAATAACCCGTGCACGAACAAGTGTGGGCTTTTCCAGATTGCGGGCTTCATCCATCCGATCCACGTCCTTCTGGGAAGCACGACGCTGCACCTTATGCACGACCTTGTTCTGAGAAACGCGCTTTTTTTTCATCTGGAGCTGAACCAGGGCCCCCGTCAAGGATATTTCCCCGACATCCCAGCCATTTCCGGTATCGACGACAACATGTTCACCTTTACACAAGCCAGTTTCGGGTCCAGTCCAGAAGAATTCTTTTTTTGCACCTTGTTTAAAGGAGACTTCAACCAGATCACTGGAATCCGGATCTTCGATATCATAGGTTGCCAGCCAGTCGAAGGTATTTAAGCGATTACACCCGCCGGTGCTGCACGACCCGTTGCTACGGCAGCCGTTTGGTTTTCCATTTTGTGAAGAGCAATTCGAACATCCCATAGTCTTGAAGTCCGTTTTTTATCGTGAATCCTGTGAAGGATATGGTGTTTTAATCATTTTTCAGGCGGCTTTCACGGAACGTTGCAAATTGATCCATTCTCTCCATCTGACATATCTGGCCAGGAGCAGGAGACGAATTTGACCGTTGCGTTCCACCTGGCTTTCCAGATCGGAGATATCCTCCATCATCCGGATTATGGTGTCTTCGGTCAGTCCCTGCATCCCGAACTGAATTAATTTTTGTCCTGCATCAGAAAGTGATGAGGTAATATCAACCCCTTTGCGCAGGAGTAATAAGGTTCTTAAAAATCCCAGGCCAAACTGAACCCATTGTTTAACCTTTTCCCGGCCCAACTGTTCGATGGAGCCATTTAATTCTACAATTTGTGCCGTTCTTCCCTGTAAACAGTACTGAAACCAGGGCAACCACAATAAAGGTGCCTGCTGCCGTACGTCTTCTGATGCCAATTGGATGGCATGATGCATGTCCCCCTGTGCATAATGGGCTATCTGCAGGGCTTCGTCTGGAGCCATTTGGTAGGATGCTACCAGATGGTCGCGAATCTCCGTTTCCGGGTATGGTTTCAACTTCAGCAACTGGCAACGGGATACAATGGTCGGTAACAAGTCCTGCAGTTCGTCAGCGATAAGAATCATGTAGGTATCCGGAGTTGGCTCTTCGATCATCTTCAGAAGACGATTCCCTTCCTTACCCAAATACTCCGCTCCCCAGATTATCCAGATCTTCTTAGCGGCTTCAAAGCTTTTCATTTGTAAGGTCCGCAGCATATGAAGGCATTCATCCTTGTTGATACCGCCCTGTTTGTTGTCTGCCTCCTGTAAGGCAAACCAATCCGCCATGGTTATAAACGGCTGTTTTTGGAATCCGTCACGCCAAACCTGGATGACATCTGCCGATTTAGTTTGAGCGCCAATGGTAGGGAAGGAAATATGGACATCCGGATGAGCCCAATGGGCATTTTTCCGGCAAGACGGGCAGCTGCCGCAAGCACCTTCCGGTCCGGGCTGCTCACACATCAATTCAGTTGCAAATGCCATAGCCAGAGGTAATGCTCCTGAACCTTCCGGACCCCAAAACAACTGTGCATGCGGCACACGATGCTGCCGGATGGTCTGTTGCAGGTAATTTTTTATATCGGTTCGGCCAGGTATCTGCTGGAAAAACATATTTCGCGTTAACAAGATCAAATTGATGGCCTGCGAATAGTTACCGGCAATGCAAAGGAATTCACAACAAAGAGCAGTTTGGATCAACTGTTCTTGATGCTCATTTGGATTTTATTCAGGTCTTTTTGCCAGAGCAAATAAGACTATATAATGATGGCGATGTCGTTATCGATCCTTCGCTCAATCCAACTACCTAAAAGGCAGGGATTGGAAATTACCGGGAATTACCCCAGACAGAATGACATACAAACAGGCTGCAAGCCATTCGAAAGATAAAAGTACCTATTTTTTCAACGAAATACCAAGAAACGCAATTACCAACCCTGCAGACTTCTTTGTAATGCCGGTGGTCTATCCGGTCAGGCTAATCGGTTGTAACCCAGGAAAATGCTCTACACGGAGAGGTGCAGGTGCTTCTCAGGCCACGATTTCAAAATGTGGTTACTTGAATAGTGAGATAAACTCTGAAGCGTTATTTTCGTTAACATTGCTACGAAACCTATTACCATGCGCATCGCGGTATTTCGCAGGGCTCATTTCAATGCAGCGCATCGCCTGCATCGTCCGGAGTGGAGCCTGGAGGAAAATTTAGAGTTTTTCGGTGTTTGTGCCAATCCCAATTATCATGGCCACAACTATGAGTTGGAAGTGAAAGTTGTAGGAGAAGTGAATCCGGATACCGGATTCCTGATTGACCTGAAAGTTCTGAAGGAATTGATCCATCAGCATATTGAACTCCGGTTTGACCACAAAAATTTGAACCTGGATACGGAAGCGTTTAAAACGTTAAATCCAACGGCAGAAAATATCTGTTTTGTCATCTGGCAAATACTCCGAGATGTGCTCGATGAGAAGTACGAACTGACTGTTCGCTTGTATGAAACCCCGAGAAATTACGTTGAATATCCTGCCTGATCGGATCGAAAAGTGCAAGTGATAAAGGAACCAGGAAGAAGCAACTCCTAGCGCTTATTGAGACGCAATGTTTTAATGACCCGGTTGTTTACATCCATTAGACGAACCAGATAGAGCCCGTCGGGGAGGTCATCCACATAATAGCGCTTATTGCGGTAGGCGTAAAATGTTTTTACCCGGTCACCTACGATGTTGTACATGTCTATTTTAGCCAGGACGTCGCGGGTTTCGACTTTGAAATATTCGGTCGCCGGATTCGGATAAATCTTAACATCATCAGGACGGACCTGCTCCTGAACGGCGGAAGTCTGATTGAATAGATACATTCCCACGACTTTATTGTCGCTATCGTCTACGTCAGTGAGGGTTAATTCAATTTTGGATTTTCCGGGCACGCCATTCGGATAAATATGGATGTCCATATTACTGGTCTCACCGGCAGCCAGTTCAAGAAGCATGGTATCAATACTGGGAATGTAACAGGCATTCTTATCGCAAACGGCAGTTTGCCAACCCATAGATAATTCCATGATCTTTCGGACCCAGCGGATGGTGACTGTGTGATCGGAATTATTGGTCAGAGAAGCTTTAGCCGGTACATCGTTATCGGTAGCAAGTACCGATGCGGCAGCAGGGTTTGGAGTCAGCTCCAGAGTAACTTGACTTAACCCCAGCGTGCAACTGACTAATAAAAGAATAAAGGTGTTAACTCGGTGTAGTGTTTTCATCATAGGCAATCTAGCGCAAGATATTAAACTATTGTGTTATATGATGCTTTATGAAATAAATTTAACAGTAATCTGACGAAGTTTCAAGATTCAACACCGCATTAAATGAACATTAACAAGCGAAAGAATCGGATGTCGGAGGGCTGACAACTATACCTGGTATACTTCCGGTCATGACAAACTTTGCCTACATTTAGGCCTAAAGCACTGTACATGCACCTTGTAATCCTGGGAAACGGAATCAGTGGTATTACTGCAGCCAGGCACATCCGCAAGCTGAGTGATCACCAGATCACCGTAATTTCTTCAGAATCGCAATATTTCTTCTCCCGGACCGCACTCATGTACATTTACATGGGTCACATGCGTATGGAGGATACACAGCCCTATGCGGTAGACTTTTGGGACAAGAACCGGATCAATTTGGTATTTGACCACGTCATTTCAATAGATTTCCTACAGAAATCGCTCCAATTTTCGTCAAAAAGTAAAATTTCTTACGACAAATTACTGTTAGCGGTCGGTTCTGCATCTAACCGGTTTGGCTGGCCCGGTCAAGAACTGAAGGGTGTCGGCGGATTGTATACATTACAAGATCTCGAGGCGATGGATGACGCCAGCCGGGACTTGAAGCGGGCTGTAATCGTAGGAGGTGGACTCATTGGTATTGAGATGGCGGAAATGTTCCTTAGCCGCCACATTCCGGTAACTTTTCTCGTGCGTGAAAAAAGCTTCTGGGATATCGTTTTGCCCCCGGAAGAATCCAGGATGATCAACCAGCACCTCATCGAACATCATATTGACCTGCGACTGGAGACCGAGCTAGAGTCCATTGAAGACGATGGTCAAGGAAGGGTGGCCGCGGTGCATACGAACCGGCATGAACGGATACCCTGCACTTTTGTCGGGCTCACTGCAGGAGTACATCCCAATGTGCGATGGTTAAAAGATTCCGGACTGGAAATAAACCGGGGTATCCTCGTTGATTCATTCCTCCGGACCAATATTCCGGACGTTTATGCAGCGGGAGATTGTGCCGAAATACGCTACCCGGACGAAGGAAGGCGACCGATCGAGCCGGTCTGGTATACCGGACGCATCATGGGTGAAGTTGCCGCCTACAATCTGTGCGGCCTCACAGTGGAGTACCATCCGGGACACTGGTTTAACTCCGCCAAATTTCTTGATATCGAATACCAGGTTTATGGCCAGGTTCCTCCCACAATACCTCCCGAGCAGGATAGTATCTGTTGGATTCATGCTTCCGGTAAAAAAAGCATCCGGTTGGTCTGGCGCAAATCCGATGATGTTTTGCTAGGCATCAATCTCATGGGGACCCGCTACCGACAGGAAGTCTGTATGCGCTGGCTGGATGAAAAGGCTTCTATCCGCAAAGTTTTGGAAGAACTGGAATTGGCCAATTTCGACCCCGAATTATTCACGGCCAATGAAGATGAGATCCGTGCACTGTATACCGCCAAAACCGGAGTAGAAATCCGGAGAAAATCCAGGCGTAGTGCAGACCGGGTTTGGCAATTCCTCAGACAATCATAACGGATATGATAGAAACAAGTATGTCGTTCAGCAATCCCCACCCGCAATTGACCTGGTCCCAACGGCTGGCCAGTGGAATCGGAGCGCTGGGCTTGTTAATCCTTGTCGTTGCCTGGTCAGGAGCTGACTTCGGACGTCCGGGATTGTGGTTGACCGCATCTTTACTTTTGCTTTCCCTTGGTACGGTATGGTTTGCCTATGCCACCTACCGGGGTCACCCGGAAGGAATCAAAAATAATGGCGTATGGTTCAATCGACTGACCAATCGCGGTTTGTGGGGATGGTGCATCGGTATCATTATCACCGGGCTGTACATACTTTTGTACTTCTATCCCGGATTGTTAGGATTACGACAGGATGAACCCAATACCGGACTCATAGGTTTTTTTGATCACCTGAGTTATTGGCTGAAAGGCAAGCCGGGCGGGCAATGGTTTGTCTATGGAACGCTTTACACCCTTGCAATACTAATTTTCGGGATTAAGTTCATTTGGAAATACCGCCACAACCGGTATCAGATCGTACGCACCATTTCCGTCATGTTCTTCCAATTGTGTTTTGCATTCCTGTTGCCTGAGCTGATGGATCGATTGAACCAGCCCAGCATGGACCTGAAAAACATGTGGCCCCTCAACTATTATTTTTTCTTTGACTGGAATCTGGACAAGCTTTTAAAGGATGGCCATTTGGGCCTGTTTCTTTTTGGCTGGGGATTAGCCATGATTCTGGTTGTATCGCCGGTATTGACCTATTTTTTCGGTAAACGCTGGTATTGCAGTTGGGTTTGCGGATGTGGCGGTCTGGCCGAGACGGCTGGAGATCCTTTCCGGCATTTATCGTCCAAATCGCTCAAGGCCTGGAAAATCGAGCGCTGGTTGATTTATGGAGTTTTGGTTTTTGCCGTGATCATGACGCTCCTCGTCATCTATACTTATTTGACTGGCCAGGGGTCCTTGTTATTCATCAATTCGTATGTGATCCGGGAGTGGTATGGATTCTTCATTGGAGCTATTTTTTCCGGAGTGATTGGTGTGGGGTTTTATCCCATCCTGGGTAGCAGAGTCTGGTGTCGTTTTGGCTGTCCGATGGCTGCCATGCTGGGCCTGCAACAAAAGTTTTTCAGCCGGTTCCGTATAACAACCAACGGTGGCCAGTGCATTTCCTGTGGCAATTGTTCGACGTATTGTGAGATGGGTATTGATGTGCGCTGGTATGCGCAGCGGGGTCAAAATGTAGTTCGCGCCTCTTGTGTAGGATGCGGTATCTGTGCCGCTGTTTGTCCCAGGGGTGTTTTACGACTGGAAAATGGCAAAGTGGATATCAACCAGCGTACGGAAGAGCTACGGACCATTCACGTACGCCGGGAGGATGTTAACATCCATAACTAGTCAAAATTTTCCTGCTTCGGGTTAATCCAGGTCTAATCCACGGCAATAAAAAAGGGCGGATCATTTGACCAGCCCTTTCATTTCTTAGGATATTGTCATAACTCGGATCAACTGCCCAGGGCAGCAGCTCCGGCAACAATTTCGCTCAACTCGGTGGTAATCGCAGCTTGGCGCGCTTTGTTGTAATTGATGCGCAGCTCTTTGAGCAACTCATCAGCGTTCTCAGATGCTTTATCCATAGCAGTCATCCGTGCGCCATGCTCGGAAGCCGCATTATCCAGTAGGAACCGGTGGATCTGTACCTTCAGGATAGCTGGTATCAGCTCCGTAAGCAAAGTATCCTCGTCCGGTTCAAAGGTGTAATTGGGAACAATATTTTGTTTCTTTTCCTTCATCGGTTTAGGCGGAGGAACGGGCAGATATTGCACCGTTTCCGGGATCTGTACGGCTGCATTGCGGAAGCGACCATAACTCACATCGATGATGTCAAAATTTCCAATGCGGAATTCATCCATTAGAAAGGTCGCAAATTCATACACCCGGTCCATCTCGATTCTTTCCCCCAGATCAAGGAACTTTCTTTCCAGTAATGCAGGATCATAATGGCGCTTAAGGACGTCTACCGCTTTTTTCCCGATGGGGATAATGCGGATGGATTTGCTTTGAACGGCCTGAGCGTATTTGGTATCGATGTGATGAATCGCCTCTTTGACAATGTTGCTGTTGTAAGCACCACAAAGTCCGCGGTTGGAGGTAATGATAATAACTGCCGGGCGCAAGCCTTCGGTCGCCCGGTTGTAGACCAACTGGTCACCATAATCCACATATCGCATCACATTGCGCAACATAGCGGTAAGCTTGTTGGAATAGGGCCGGGCTTGCTGGATGGCCATTTGTGCTTTCCGCAATTTCGCGGCGGAAACCATCTTCATGGCCTTGGTGATCTGCTGGGTATTGATCACCGATTTGATCCGCTCCCTGACTTCTTTAAGTTGTCCACTCATGGCAAATTCGGATTACTTCCGGTTACTTTTTGTATTGTTTGCTGAGATTTGCAGCTATCGTTTTTACAACTTCCAAATCATCCTCGTTTAGTTTTCCCTTACGGAAATTGTCCAGAATCGATTGGTGTTGCTTTTCCATTTCAGTGAGGAACATTTCTTCGAACTCACTTACTTTGTCAACCGGTACATCCCGCAATAATCCATTGGTTCCCAGGTAGATGATGGCTACCTGCTTTTCTACGGATACTGGTGAATACTGTGGCTGCTTCAGGATTTCCACATTGCGTTTTCCTTTGTCCAATACCGCCTGGGTAGCCGGATCAAGATCCGATCCAAACTTGGCAAATGCCTCCAGAGAACGGTATTGCGCCTGGTCCAACTTCAGGGTACCGGCAACTTTTTTCATGGATTTGATCTGCGCGGCACCACCTACGCGGGATACGGAAATACCCACGTTGATAGCGGGACGCACACCGGCGTTAAACAGACCGGACTCCAGGAATATCTGACCATCCGTAATGGAAATTACGTTTGTTGGAATGTACGCTGAAACGTCACCTGCCTGGGTTTCGATGATCGGCAAGGCGGTCAGAGAACCTCCACCTTTTACCAGTGGTTCTCCGTTAGCGTCTTTGGCATTCTTCAGCGAATCCGGCAAGTCATTCATGTTTCTGGCTACGCCATCGTCGTCGATGATCTTGGCGGCACGCTCCAGCAATCTTGAGTGCAGGTAAAATACGTCACCGGGATAGGCTTCACGTCCGGGAGGACGGCGAAGCAGCAGTGACACTTCGCGGTAAGCCACCGCTTGTTTGGACAAATCGTCGTAAATGATCAATGCTGGCCGGCCGGTATCGCGGAAAAATTCACCGATAGCGGCACCGGCAAAAGGAGCGAAAAATTGCAGAGGAGCCGGATCGGCAGCCGAAGCACTTACGATGGTTGTGTAGTTCATCGCACCAGCTTCTTCAAGCGTTTTGGCAACCTGTGCTACCGTCGAAGCCTTTTGACCGGAAGCAACATAGATGCAATAGACGGGCTCTCCTTTTTCAAAAAATTCTTTCTGGTTGATGATGGTGTCGATAGCGATAGCCGATTTACCGGTTTGGCGGTCACCGATGATCAGCTCACGCTGACCACGGCCGATCGGAATCATGGAGTCGATGGCTTTGATACCGGTTTGCAGCGGCTCATTGACCGGTCTACGGTAGATAACCCCGGGTGCCTTGCGCTCCAGAGGCATTTCGTATTTGGTACCGGTGATTGGCCCTTTACCATCGATCGCTTCGCCAAGTGGATTGACAACGCGTCCAATGAAACCTTCGCCGACCTGAATGGAAGAGATCCTTCCGGTACGACGGACCGTAGATCCTTCTTTGATGTCATCACCAGGTCCCATCAATACAACCCCAACGTTGTCTTCTTCGAGGTTAAGTACGATTGCCTGGACGCCGGTTTCAAATTCTACCAGCTCATTGGCTTGGGCTTTACTCAGGCCGTAGATGCGGGCAATACCGTCACCCACCTGAAGGACAGTTCCGATTTCCTCTAATTCTGTTTCTGATTTAAAACCGGATAATTGTTGTTTCAGTATCGCGGATATTTCATCTGGTTTTACATCAACCATATCGAGTGCATTAAAAGATGTTAACGAATGATTAGGCTTTAGGCCACTTGTTTATTGATCAATTGTTTGCGCATGGTCTCCAGCTGATGGAGGACCGAAGCATCATACATTTTATCGTCAAATTCAAGAACAAATCCACCGATCAGCTCCGGATTAACTTCCGGTACCAGTTCGATGTGTTTCCGGGTTACCTGACTGGCGGCCAGTTTAGCCTTGACTTCTTCCAGGAAAGCCTTGGAAACCGGTCCGGCGGTAATGATCTTAACCGTAGTAATCCCTTTCAGGGCTTTATATTGGGTAAGAAATTCATCGGCCATTTCCGGCAGGTACATCTCACGGCCCTTACGAGCCAGGATGTGCAAAAAAGAAAGGGTCAGGTTATCAAACTTACCTTTGAATAACACATCCAGGATGGATTGTTTTTTACTGGTATGGATGATTGGACTTTTGAGCATGAGGTAGAAATCACGACTCTTAAGTGCAGTGATAAATCCATCCACATCCTCTTTGACCTGCTCGAGCTTATGCTGGTCGATTGACAGTTCGAGTAGGGATTTAGCGTATCTGGATGCTACACGGGTTACCGACATGGATTAAGGATTTAATTCTTTAACCAATTTTTCGACGTAAGCCGTTTGTTCTTTATCCTGCTCCAGTTGTTTGCGGATTACTTTTTCAGCGATATCCAGGGCCATAGCCCCAACCTGGTTTTTCACTTCCAGTAAGGCGGCTTTCTTCTGACTTTCAATCTCTGCGCGAGCGCTGGTGATGATGCGGGAAGATTCCTCCTTGGCGGATTCGCGGGCTTCAGCAATGATTTCGTTTTTCACCTCCTTAGCCTCTTTCAGAATTTTGGCGCGTTCCTCGCGTGCTTCAATCAGCAGGCGTTCGTTTTCTGTATGGAGATTGGACATTTCTTCACGTGCTTTCTTGGCTTCATCCAATGCATTCTGAATGTCCTGGTCTCTTTTTTCAAGCGAACGGGCAATAGGGCCAAAGGCATATTTTGCCATGAGCCACCAAAAGATTCCGAAGATGATGAGGGACCATATGGCAAGTCCCGGTGCCGGTTGAAAAGGTGCAAATAAAAGCGTCATTTTACCTGCGTTTTATTTTTCTGGTTGCTTAAAAGAATTTCTAAAGAAAGGATTGACAGCGCAGCCAACCGCTAAACCCTGTCAATCCGGATAGGGAAAATTATTATCCCTGTAACATAAAGATGGACAACAGGATAGCGATCAGGGCAGCACCTTCTACGAAGGCAGCCATCAGGATCATACCTGAACGGATGTCACCGGCAGCTTCCGGTTGACGTGCAATACCGTCCATGGCTTTTCCTCCGATCAAGCCGATACCGATTCCGGCACCGATTACTGCAAGTCCAGCTCCAATAGCAATTAAAGATGTCATGATCTTACTTATTTATATAAATTAATGATGTCCGTCATCGATGGCTGCACCGATATAAGATGCAGTCAAAATGGTGAATACAAATGCCTGTACAAAAGCCACGATCAACTCAATGGCCATCATAAACATGGTCAATGGAACCGACATTAATGTTCCTACCACACTTCCTCCCAGACTTTCTCCCGCCTTTCCGAAGATAAAGATCAAACCAATAAAGCTCAGAATGGCGATGTGTCCGGAAACAATATTCCCGGCCAAACGAAGCATCAACGTGATGGGCTTGATGAATACGCCGAGGAATTCCACAAAGGCCAGCAAAGGCTTTACGAATACGGGTACTCCAGGCATCCAGAAGATGTGTTGCCAGTAATGTTTTTTACCGCTAAAGCTGACCACCAGAAATACCAGAATGGCCAGGATGCCCGTCACCGTAAGGTTACCAGTCACGTTGGTACCTCCCAGAAAAGGAATTTGACCAAACAGGTTCAATCCTAGTATAAAGAAGAATAAGCTCATCAGTAAGGGTAAATATTTCAAATAGCGGTCTCTGCCGATAAATGGAATGGCCACTTCGTCCCGGATGAAGGTGAATACCGGCTCAAGCCAGGATTGAACGCCACTTGGAGCCATTCCGGAGCGCCGTGAATAGGCCAATGCGGCCTTGCGAAACAACCAGAACAGAAGCATGGCCACCAGCATCATGGAAAGTACATTCTTGGTGATCGAGAAATCGTAAAACGAGGTAAACTTTCCGCCAAACATCCCATTGTCCAGGGTCGTTCTGGGATCCAATTGGTATTCGGTGCCCTCGTAATTCAAATAAACAACTTCATCGTTTTGATCGTCGATGTGCTCGGAAAATGAATGCGGGCCTATCTCCACCAGATCGTTAGGAAAAGAAGGGTCCTTGATCCGATGTACATTGCCTTCAAAGAGTACGTAGCGATGATAGGCGTATTCGCCATTGTCATGTTCACCGGGATGAAATTTACCCGATGAAAAAATATCCAGTCCTTCATCCTTGCTGTAAAGGATCATGGGAAGCGGAATACGGATAAAATCGAGAATGGTAAACACATTGGCATCGCTGATGTGATGCAGGGCCGTAGCAGTAGGATCAAAAGCGGCATGTCCACCTTCATGGGTTGCTTCCGCATGCGATGATTCTTCCTGGTGTTCTTCGGATTCATGCTGTGCCCAACCGGAAAGGGGCAGACTGAACAGTACTGCGATCAGTGGCACAATAAGATGACGATGGCTTAACATGCGCATAAGGCCTTTTTCAAAATCCGTGCAAAGGTATAGATTCTCCCTTTTATTTCAGCTATTGAAAAACACTTTTTTCCCCTTATATGTGTAAGTAAATCAAGCTTTTAGCTAACCAGAACGGGCTTGTGTGACCTTATGGGGTTTTGCAGAAGGATAGTAGTGCCAAATAGTTGGTGGCATTCGACCCCGATTTCAGAATATTTACCTAAAAAGGAAGTCCAGGTTAGTCACGGTTATGTACCAATGGTTACACTGGTCGTTTTGCATAAACAACTCTGAGTCATGCGCTTGGTTATGTTAAACCGACAATGCCGGGAATCGGTGAATACCACATTTTCAGACCACTTGAAAACAAACCATTGAGATCAAATAATCGGAAATTATGTCAAACCACAAAATATAAAATCAATCTATAGGTTTATTGCGGTCAATTATTTGGAAAATGCTGGTTGCTGCCATTCTTTGAGCATCACGAAATGAGGGATATTCTTGGCAGCCCCGACCCTGTGAAATCCGGTACCTTGGTGATAGTCGGAACCAGAGAGGTTATTACTCATTACTCAGGGAGGGAAATAGAATTGGAAAGCTTTTCTTTCAAAATATGAGACCACTCTATTATTCCTGACATTGACTCGTGGAGCTACTGTTTGCAATCAGTAGCTCCTTTTCTTTTAAATCAACGCCGGATCAACGGGCAAAAGCCGTAGCGCGCTTTTCCCGGATAACCGTCACTTTAATTTGCCCGGGATATTGCATCTCATCCTGGATCTTCTGGGAGATCAGGAAAGAGAGATCCTCTGCATAGTTATCCGTGACCTTCTCACTTTCTACGATAACCCGCAATTCACGTCCAGCCTGCAGGGCATATGCCTTCTGTACCCCATCGTAAGACATGGCCAGATCTTCCAGTTCACCGATGCGTTTGAGGTAGCTCTCCAGGATCTCCCGGCGTGCACCCGGTCTTGCGCCGGATATGGCATCGCAAGCCTGGATGATCGGAGAGATGATGTTATTCATTTCGATCTCATCGTGGTGGGCACCTACCGCATTCAGGATGGCTGGATGTTCTTTATGTTTTTCACAAATCTGCATGCCCAGGATGGCGTGCGAGAGCTCTGATTCTTCTTCGCTTACTTTTCCAATATCGTGAAGCAATCCTGCGCGCTTTGCCATTTTAACTTGCTTGGGATGCAGGCCGAGTTCGGCCGCCATGGTGGCACACAAATTGGCTGTTTCAATGGAGTGTTTCAGGAGGTTCTGACCATAGGAAGAACGGAAGCGCATGCGACCTACCATCTTAACCAGGTAAGGATCCATCCCGTGAATGTCCAGATCGATCACGGTACGCTCACCGATTTCGACGATCTGTTCGTTCAGCTGTTCCTTTACTTTCTGGACCACCTCTTCGATGCGGGCCGGGTGGATACGACCATCAGCAACCAATCGCTTCAGCGCGAGGCGCGCTATCTCACGACGGATCGGATCAAAGGAAGAAATGACAATTGCCTCCGGGGTGTCATCCACCACAATTTCAGCGCCGGTAGCAGCTTCAAGGGCACGAATATTTCGGCCTTCCCGGCCGATGATCTGGCCTTTAATGTCATCGGAATCCAGATTAAATACCGAGACGGTATTTTCTATGGTGTATTCGGCGGCCATCCGTTGAATGGTCTGGATGACGATCTTCTTGGCATCTTTGTTGGCGGTAATTTTCGCCTGTTCCATGCTTTCTTTTATGAAAGCCATAGCTTCAGACTCAGCTTTGCCTTTAACAGCTTCCAGCAATTGGTCTTTGGCTTCTGATTCGCTGAGCTTGGCTATATTTTCCAGAAGACTGATCTCTTTTTCGATAGAAGCGTCCAGTTCTTCTTTTTTCTTGGCAACGATCTTGAGTTGTTTGTCCAGATTATCTCGGACCGTATTCAGTTCGGATTCCCGGGCGTCAACGGAATCGAGACGTTGCTTAAATTCATCCTGCTGGCGTTTAAGCTCTTTTTCCTGGTCGGCGACGACGACCTCGCGTTCTTTCAATTCGATCTTATGCTGGGCTTTTTCTGAATCAAACTCTGACCGAAGTTTATTGAACTTGTCTTTAGCTTCCTGGATTTTCTTCTGCTTGATGCGTTCATGGTTGTTTTCGGCATTTGCCAATAACTTGTCAGATTTGGTTTCGGCTTCAGCTACAATTCGTTTTGCGGTAACCCGGGCTTCCTGGATGGCCAGGTCCGCCTTCTGGTTTATTTCTTCTATCTTGGATTGATTGGATTTGTTGAGGAGCATGCGGACAAGAATAAATCCGATGCCGGCACCAACTACCAATCCAATAATCAATCCCAAACCTAAGGTACTTGCTTCCATTTTCGTTGCGTATTTTATGTGATTAATGGAGCCAGTACGATAGAACGATATCAAATGGTCAGGAGAAACACGGCCGTCTTAATGGAGTAAGGAAGTCAGCAATTCGTCAAGCTTGCCCAGCCGGTCGGATAGTTGTCCTTCGGCATTGTTCAGCCTGGCTTTATATAGGTCTACGGCATACGTCAAGAGTGCCATGGACAGGCAATCCTGTTTGTCGCGATTGGAATACGTGCGCTGAAAATATTGGATTTTATCATTGACTTCTTCTGCAATCTTCATAATAGCAGAAGCATCTTCTTCATTCACTTTCAGCGGATAGGACCTTCCCGCGATGTATACTTGTATGCTCTTTGCTTCTTTTCCCTCCATGAGGCGGCTTAAAGATTATTCATGAGCTTGATGCACTCGTCGATTTCTTGAATATACCGGTCAATCTCTTCCCGTACTTTTCCCTTGGCTTCTTCGTCCAGGGCGTTAGCACCTTCAAAAGTCAGAGGCTGAATGGCCTGATTCTTGGATTCTTTTTCAACGAGCAATTCCCGCAAGCCGATATTCTCCTTCACCAAATTGGCATTTTCTTCTTTGATGAGTTCTATCTTTCTGGCTAATTGCTTTATTTTAAATTCAATGGTTTCTATATGGTTTACAATATCTGACATTGTCCAAAAATAATACCTTTTTACAAGTTTTGGAACCCAGTCATTTTTTAACCTTTCCGAAGCACAGCTCCTGTTTCTTTCTCCAGGGCTACAATCATCCGCTGGATGATCTTTTCGATCTGTTTTTCAGTCATGGTTTGTTCCTTATCCTCAAGCAGTACGTAAATGGCATAGGACTTCTTGCCCTTACCCAGTGATTCTTCGTTTTTAAAGACGTCAAAAAGACCTATTTCTTTAATGCGTACCGGATCGATGCTCCGGATGACTTCCTGAATCTGTGCGTATGCGACGGAATCGTCTACGATCAGGGCCAAATCTCGTCTTACTCCGGGAAACTTAGATGGGTCGGCAACCTGGATTCTGGATTTTCCAATGGAAGGGAACAGGTTATCCCAGAAGATCTCGCCATACCAAACCTCGGGCTTGATGCCCATATCAGACCGGATTGAGGACTTAACCGCTCCCGCGATACCAATCAATTGGTTATCGTGCATCCATTCCAATCCGAATTCCAGATGTGGATGCTCCATGATCTCGGTGACCCCATCCGGTTGTACTCCGGTGATCCGGAAAATTTGCTGAATGTGTGCCTTGATGTCGTAAAAAGTAAAAGAAGGCGTTTTGCCTGTAATCCAGTGATCACTGAACTTTTTACCACAAAGTGTTAGCTGCAGGCGCTCGGATTCAATAAAATCATCCTGTTTACCATATACCCGGCCAAACTCAAACAATTGAATCCGTTGAGCCTGGCGGTTGAGGTTGTACGCTACATTTTCCAACGCTCCGGGGACCATCGATGCGCGCATGGCGTCCAGCTGGATGTTGGAGGTATTGTTGATGTAAACCAGATCTCCGACTTCTGCATGAGCCCACTGGTCGTAGTATTTCGAAGGGCTTAGAGATAGCGACATGGCTTCCATATATCCGTTGGCTGCCAGGTAATCGGCCACCCGGTTGCGCGTGAAATGAGCGCTTGGATAGTCCGAATAATTGAATGTATAGTGGACGGACTCGTCAAAATCAACCCGGTTAAATCCATAGACCCTTAAAAGCTCTTCGATCAGGTCGACTTCACGCAGTACATCAATTTTATTGGTGGGCACTTCCACCGTAAGACCTCCTTCATGGATGTTTTCAATGCTGATCTCCAACGCATTCAAAATATCGCGGATATCCTCCTTGGTCAGGTCTACCCCGATCAGTTTCCGGATATTCTCATAATGAACATCAATTTTAACTGGTTCTATCTTCTTGGGGTAAATATCTATCGGATGGGATGATACCTGGCCACCGGCGATATCCTGAATCAACTGGACGACACGCTTCAGCGCGATAACACAAATATTTGGGTCCGAACCTTTCTCAAAGACCATGGCTGCATCGGTACGCAGAAAATGCTTCATGCTGGTACGGCGGACCCACTTGGCATTGAAGTGCGCGGACTCGATAAATAAATTAACGGTATGGTCGGTGACACCGGAGTCAGCGCCGCCAAATACGCCGGCAATGCACATGCCATTATTGTCTCCGTCACAGATCATCAGGTCGGTTGGCAACAAGGAGCGTTCTACGTCGTCCAGGCTTAAAAATTTGGTACCGGCAGGTAATGTCCGGACGATAATCTTTTTTCCGGTAATCTTGTCCGCATCAAAAGCATGGGTTGGCTGCCCCATCTCATGCAGCACAAAGTTGCTGATGTCAACAATGTTGTTGATGGGACGCAGCCCGATGGATTTTAACCGGTTTTGCAGCCAATCCGGCGATGGCCCTACCTTAACACCGGTGAGGGTAATGCCCGCATAGCGGGGGCAAGCGCGGTGATCCGCTACTTCCACCTCGATTTGCATATCCAGGTTGTCGATGTTGAATTGGTCACTGGGAGGCATCTTGATCTTGCCGGTGAATCCACGGTTAACCCGCAAATAGGCAGCCAGATCTTTAGCAACACCCAGGTGATTGGTCGCATCGGAACGATTGGGTGTTAAGCCAATTTCGAAAATTACATCCCGCTCAACCGGAAAATATTGAATGGCTGGCTTTCCTACCTCATAGTGATCATCCAACACCAGGATGCCTGCATGGCTGGTGCCCAACCCGATTTCATCTTCAGCGCAGATCATGCCTTCCGACAACTCACCCCGGATCTTGGCTTTATTGATCTGGAAAGGCTCGCCGTTAGTCGGGTGAATGGTTGTCCCCACCGGAGCGACCAGGACAGTTTGGCCGGCAGCCACATTTGACGCACCGCAAACAATGGACAGGTCAGCTCCCGAACCGATATCAACGGTGGTCAGCGATAATTTATCTGCGTTAGGATGCTTCTCACAAGTAAGCACCTTGCCAATGACAATACCTTCCAGGCTCCCCGGTATGGATTCGAAAGCATCCATGCCTTCAACTTCAAGCCCTAAGCCTGTAAGCATTTCTGCTACCTCATCAGCCGGATAGTCGATATCCAGGTACGTCTTCAACCAGTTATAGGAGATTTTCATCCAACGAACAATTTGCGAAGAGCAAAGATAGGATTATACAAACAGTATAAACGGAAACTGCAGAAGATTCCCATTCAAGGCAGGGATTTGAGGGAATATCACAAGGTATTCGCGCCACTCAGAAAGGCGATCATGAAGGCAAAGGCCGTTATGACGATGCCATACATAAAGAAATTGTAGCAGTGGCGGAGATAGGTATATTTCTGACCCAGTGCCTTTCCGAGATAAAAAAGGTCCCGGGTAATGGATTGATCCAGCCGGTCATCCTCTGCGACAATGTGCTTGATACCCTGTACGTAATCGTCGAAGGTCATTTTAAAGAAATTCCCAAAGAAGAAGAGATTGGATTTGTTTTTATCGATGTCCTCCTTGAGCGTTATTCCGGACATTTTTACCGGCCGCGTAGCCAGGGTTGCAAAAATGATGGCAATAACACAGACCACAATCAGCATAAGAGTTGGTATCAGCAGTTGCTGATTACTTTTCAGAATGCTTCCTAAAAACGGGAGCGAAATGGAGAGGATCAGCGCGTTAACGGAAAGCATGTGATTCGCTTTATTGTCCGCGATCGAACTGAGGTTTACATGGTTCCTTAATGCCGTTTTGAATTGATTTTGGGCTGGCCGGTTTTGAGCAAGTGACCGGGAAAGGTGAGAACTGGGTCTCAGTGCTTTGGCTTGTTCCAATAATTGCTCCTGGCGTTTCAACAACAGAAGATCCAGATTAGCTTCTTTGCCTTTACCCAGCAACTTTTTCCCTTCCGGAGAATAATATTCATGATGACTAAAGAAATCAATATTGGTTTTTAGCCATCCTTTTTTCTTGATTTTATCATCGTGAATAGACATTAATTCCTGCCTTAACCGTTCCGACCACACCGCATAATCGGCATCAGCAAGATTTGCCACGTCGGCATCTTTAAGTAACTGCTGCAGGTGGGTGGCAGGTTTAACATCCCGCTTGGTTGCATCAATGACCTGACAGATTGCCTTGATCATACTTTCCGAAACCTCGTTTTCCTTCAGGAATTTGCGGGCTATGTCTTTGGATTGTTCTTCATGCTGATCGTAGTCGTAAATGAAGCCGACATCGTGGAATAGTGCTGCGAGAAGTAATATTTCCGTGTCTTCGGATCCTAGCTTAGCCATTTGGCCCAGTTTCTGTGCTTGCTCGAATACCTTCTGCGTATGCTCCCAGTTGTGGTATGCATATTCTGGTCCCAATTCCCGGTGCAATAAATCCTTGACAAAAGCTTCAGCGATGGAAATCCGATCTGTGGCCATACTTCAATAAAACGCTTCTGACCAAAGGTAACGATAATTTACTATTGCCCTTAAGGAGTATTTCAGAGAGCAGTCAGGATTTTTTTGGATAGAAAACCAAAAGGGTTGCAGCACCATGTTTGCCTTCATTGGCAATGTACAGGGTTCCGTCCGGGTCAAAACAAATTGACTCCGGTTGCGGATACAGTAAAGCGGATAGTCGTTGCCAGCTTTTAATTTTACCCTTCGAATCAAGTACCAGTAACTGAGGTTCCGGAGACGAAAGCACGAAAAGATCTCCCGTAATGGGGTTAGTGGCTATTGCGGAAGAGTGAAAGGCAATTCTGTCAGGCACCTTGAGTCCGGTTTCATTCTGCGCCTTGATGAAAGATTTAATCTTATCATCACTGATGGAGAAACGCGGTCTGGATGGATTCTCCAGATTTGATGGGTTGATTGCAATGACATCACGATCTTCATCCTGGTGGTCTTCTTTAGCGGCAAGCCACAATCCCTGCCCATCTTCCGTCACGGTCAGACCTTCCACGTTGTGTTTCTTCCCCCAGAAAGAAGGTAACCGCCGGGAGGTTCTGTTCTTGGGATCGATCTGCCATAACTTTGCTTCACTGGTGACGACATAACAATAGCCGTTCAGCCATTCCAAAGCCTCGTAATCGTCCTTCGGGCCAAACTGGAAATTGGAAATATTGATCGCGTCTTTCTGGGGTACCATTTTGAAAAGCAATCCATCTTCATCCTGAATGGCCCAAAGCGTATCGTCATGCCAGGCCAAACCGGATATTTCCCTTAAAATACCGGGAAGTTGATACGTCGCATCCGGTTCGCCGGTTTGGTACATCAGGGGAGCTCCAATCGTTGGCCCTTGTGATTGACAATGCAATTGCCATAGCCCCAGGACTAGGCTCCAAAGGATACCCATTTTATACCAAGTGCTTACCACCCCGGTACCAGGTTTACACCAAAGCTGCCCCTGGTATTTTTCTGAATAGGAAATGCCAGGTATGGTTCTATGATCAAAGCCCCAAACACATTGATGCGCAAGCCCAGACCGGTACTGAAGACTACCGCTGGTTTTGTGGTCAGAGGGCCTTCTGCCGGATCCTTGAACTCAGAGAAGCTGTCAAAGGCTACCCCACCATCGATGAAGTAATTCAGCTCGGTGAACAAGGCCTTGGATTTTATCAGGGACAAACGTTCAGGACCGGTGAATGGCAAACGGGTTTCAAAATTAACCATGGCCAGTTTACTTCCGCTCAGCTGATTAAAGTTGATGCCGTACCGTTGTTCGATTTCATCCCGGAGTCCATAGCGATATCCGTGGACCAATCCCATTTCACCAATGAAAAGCGGGTAAAATGCATTGGCATCTGCACCGAAGCGGGAATATTGCATAGCCCTGAAAGCAAAAGTGACCGGGTTGACCCGGATGTATTTCCGGAAATCGAGTAAAGTTGTGTAAAAATCATAGCCTCCGAAATATTTCTCGGCACCGATCCGGTACCGGTAACCAGCTAATGGCGAAGTAAGGCCAAAATAGGAATTATCACCAACCAAAGCCACATTCGCATTATGCATGAATGTTTTCCGGATGACGTAGCCCCCCAGGTTCAAATCTCCTTCAAGCTTTTGCCTTTCACGTTCCTGGTAGATGAGCTGACCAAAACCATCGTAATAATTATTGTACTGGTCCCAGCGGAAATAGCGGTATGAAGTACCCAGGCTGCCTTCTACTCGCATGGTCGAAGAGAACGGATATTGAAAGAAACCAGACGTTCCGTCTTCAAAGATGCGTAGCAGATTCAATTCAACGCGATCCGTGAGGATGTAACCGTTGCCATACCGTAACGAGTCAATACCCGCATAATTGGCATATCCTGTTCGGTAGGGTATATGTGATAATGTCATTCCCCAGGCTAACCGGTGTTTTCGGTTGATGTACTGGAACACGCCTGCTACATCATAAATTTCACCGTTAAGAGAGACGCCGGTATAAAGCTGATTGTTGCCAAGGATATCACTGAATAGCATATCGATACCGCCGGCAAGTCCTGTCTGGGTTCCATAAGCATTGCTGGTCCCTACGCCTACACCGCTGCTACCGCCTATGTAATCCAGTTGAAACTTAGGTTTGTAAGCGATTTGTTTGAATTCATTGGTCGGAGGTGCCGGCCGGTTTTCCATAAAATCCAGGTTTGAATTCACCTGATCGGTTTTGCTCAAGCCGATGACCGGAAGGGTGGCAGCGGTATAGTCAATGGATCCGGGATCTACTTCCTCCATCAGAAAGTCCTCCTTCTGTGCCCTGTTGATGATATACTTTCCATCCAGATAATTGGAATAAAATACTTCATCCCTTTTCTTGGATACGGAGATAGCCGGTGAATACGAGGTGATTCCACTGATGCCGACCAGGTAATCGGTCATCCGGTACACTTTATCCTCCGGAATATTGTAGTAATACAGGTTCCTGAATCCGTCGTGGTCCGATAAGAAATAGATATTTCCCTGGGCGTCGAATTCCGGATTCAGATTATCAGCACCCTGAAAGAAGTCGTATTGAGTTATTTCTTTGGTTTCCATATCCATGACAGCAATGTTCATGGTGTATTTACCACGAACACGACCATTATCGATGGCCATTTTATCGGTTGCAAAAACCAGTTTACTGCCATCTTCCGACCAACTGGGCTGGATCTGACTGTATAAATCATCGGTAAGCCGGGTCAACCGTTTGGTCCGGATATCGATCTGATAGAGATCGGACCTCCCTTCTGCCAGGCCGGCAACCACGATGCTGCGGCCATTGGGGGACCAGGTTGGATTGGCAAAAGCCTGTAAATTCTTGGGGGCGATTTCCTCGACGGTTCGACCATTGCTGACATCCTTAATCACCAGGATGTTTCGCCCATTTTTAAAAGCTACAAAAGCGAATCGTTTGGAGTCGGGGGACCAGGTGCCCGATGACTCGAGGTAGTCGATATTATCCAGGTGTCCATCCTTAACCCGACTGGAAACTTTGCGGATGATTTTACCATCCTTGGTATCGGCAAGGTAGAGGTCCGTGGTGATCAGCTCTTTCTCGGATAGAAAGATGACGTAGCGACCATTCGGACTCACTACCGGAGAAATATTCATTTTACCGCCGTTTTCATCCGTTACCAGCTTTCGCCCGAAACTGGTTTCTTTTTTCTCAGCCAGCAGTGGGGTATAGTAGGTTTCCAGAGCGGTTTTAAACTGATTGCTGAGCGTCTCGAAATTGGTGTGAAGTACCGATTGAACCGCCGCGAGCAGTCCATATTTTGCAGTTGCTACAAAAAATGGCTTAATCATTTCATCACCGTAAAGACCGGAAAAGAAGGCCCAGAATGCCTGACCATAGCGATAAGGGAAAAACTCGGGATTAAAAAGGTCCTTCAACGTAGGTACTTTATCATTAAGCACTACATCGCGCATCCACATGGCGGTATTGGCATCATACCGGCCCAGTGACATGTATTCAGCCATACCTTCGACCATCCACAAGGGTAAATTCTGCAGGCTGGTCAGGTTGGTGGAGTCGCCGTTCAGGATCATATGGTACTGAAATGCGTGAACCATTTCATGGCCAAGAACATGGTTCGTTTGTTGATTGGTCATCGTAAGTGGCATGACTACCCGGTTCTTTAAAGCTTCCGTGACGCCGCCAGTTCCGATGCCGATCGAACCCGAAATCGCATTGGTCTGCTGAAAATCCGAATGATCGTTGTAGAATAGGATCGGATTCTTTTCGGTAAATGTATCCCGTAATACCTCCTGGTGCATGCTGTACCACAACTCAGACCATTCGCTTAGCCGGTTGATTTCATTGCGGTCTTTTAAATAGGAGTAAATGTCAAAATGCGGTGTTTCAATGACTTTAAAATCGAACTTTTGATACACCGGCTTATTACGGCCAAAATACTGTGCATGGGCAGTCTGTGCCGTCAAGATAAGTGCAAAACTTATCCCAAGAAAAAGTCTATTCATGGTGTTCAACTTTTTAGGCTGTACTTATTTTAACTATTGTTAAGGTCAAGACGTTTACCGCAAAGCATAGATCTGACGTTAAAAATTGCTTAAACCTTTACATTTACATCCATCCACTAATATACGAATACGGTAAAATCCAAAATATGGTTTGTTGGCTACGTCAATTTCTGCCCGGTGCACTGGTCTTTTCTTTTATTACCCTGGCAGCTCAACCAGCTGAGATGCGTACCCCATTTGAAAGGGATACCAATTACTCTGCGACTTACCCGGAGGTCATAGCCTATTACCAGGAGCTGGCCGCCTCGTCAGATAAGATCAGGATGCAACCTTTTGGCATGACCGACAGCGGATTTCCATTGCATGAGATTATCCTCTCTGCCAATGGGGAATTTGATCCGGTGGCACTTCGGCAAGCAAATAAATCAATCCTCTTCATCAACAATGGGATCCATGCTGGCGAACCCTGTGGCGTGGATGCTTCCATGCTATTTGTGCGGGATTTACTGCAAGGAACGATTAACCCGGCCTTATGGCAAGACGTTGTTCTGGTTCTCATTCCGTTTTACAACATTGGAGGCGCTCTCAACCGGGACGCCTACAGCCGCGCCAACCAGGTAGGGCCGGCGGAGCATGGATTTCGGGGGAATGCCAAGAATTTGGATTTGAATCGGGACTTCATCAAAAGCGACTCTAAAAATGCCCAGAGTTTTCAGCAGCTTTTCTGCAAATGGGATCCGGATGTGTTCCTTGACAATCATACGACCGACGGTGCGGATTATCCTTACATCATGACGATCGTGGAATCTCAAAAAGACAAAGCTTCACCACCGTTGGGAGATTATATGCGCAATGAATTTTTCCCGGAAATCTATCGTCGGCTGACCGCTGACGGTTTTCCTGCCATTCCCTATGTAAATGTACGCAATACCCCGGATGATGGGATTTTTGCTTTTTTTGAAGGTCCCCGCTTTGGCTCTGGATATGCTGCGCTTCATCACACCATAGCGATGATTTCCGAGGCGCATATGCTCAAGACATTTGCTCAACGCGTCCGGGGCGCCTATTCGCTGGAGACCCATTTATTGGAAATACTTACCGAACAGGGTGACCGGATCCATGGATTGCGCGCACAAGCGAAAAAGCAGGCACTGGAACAGCAGGACTTTCCGGTGGCCTGGGAAATGGACCGCAGCCAGAAAGACTCGATCCTGTTTTCCGGATATGAGGCCGCCTACCGGCCCAGTCTGGTCAGTGGCCAGAATCGCATGTATTACGATCATGATAAGACCTACCAAAAATACATTCCATTCTATAATACGTATGTTCCATCCCGTACCATACGCCGCCCGCAGGCCTATCTGATTCCCCAGGCCTACGATGATATTATTGACCGGTTAAGCTGGAATGGTGTGCAAATGAGGCGGCTATCAGCAGATACCACACTGGATCTGGAAATGTATTCCATCATCGATTACCAATCTCCTTCCAATCCCTATGAAGGCCATTACCTGCACACAGGAGTGAAGGTTCTTGCACAGACGAGATCATGGACGTACCACACGGGCGATTATCTGATTACGACCGATCAACCAGCCGTGCGTTTTCTCATAGAGACGCTGGAACCGCAGGCTACGGATTCCTACTTCGCATGGAACTATTTTGATGCAATTCTGGGACAAAAGGAATATTTCTCCAGTTATGTATTTGAAGACACAGCTGCCGAACTGCTTGCTGAAGACGCGCAACTGGCAGCAGAATTCGAGGCAAAGAAAAAAGAGGATCCCGAATTCGCCAAAAATGCCCGGGCCCAGCTGAATTTCGTCTATCAACACTCACCGTACTACGAAAAAACCTTCCGTTTGTATCCGGTCGGCCGGATATTACGTCAATAATGCGGTGGCGTAGGATGTTCATTTCCTGAACTTGAGGCCATCACCATGAATTAAAGGCATTTGTGCTAATTTTGGACACCTAACGCAAAAAGTTTATGACTTACGACGATTTTACCATAAAAGCTCAGGAGTGTATTCTTGAAGGCCAGAAGCTGGCGGGAACGCTCCATCAGCAGCAGGTCGACACCACACACCTGCTATTGGGTATTATGAATTCAGAGGAAAGTATCAGTTCATTCCTATTGCAGAAAATGCATGTGGACATGGATCAGTTGCGCACCATACTGGACCAGGCTATCCGCAACTATCCGCGCTCTGAAGGCGCCAACAAACAGTTTCTCAGCAGCGATGCCAACGCGGCGCTGGCACGGGCTAAAAAAATCATGCCCATTTTCGGCGACGAATACATCTCCGTCGAACTGATCTTGCTGGGTATCCTGCAAGGAAAAGACAAAGCGGCCAGCCTCCTGCAGGGATTGGGTGCTACGGAGACCGCGATGAAAGAAGCCATCCGCGAGCTCAGACAGGGGAGGAAAGTAGACGACCCGAATGTCGACAATCAATACAACGCACTTAAAAAATACACCATCAATCTGAATGACCGGGCTGCCAATGGGGAGCTGGATCCGATTGTCGGGCGGGATGACGAGATCCGCCGTATCCTGCAGATCTTATCCCGGAGAAGCAAGAACAATCCCATCCTGGTAGGTGATGCCGGGGTAGGTAAGACCGCCATTGTCGAAGGTATTGCCTGGCGTATTGTAAAAAAAGATGTTCCGGAGAATCTGCGAAAGAAACGCATCCTCACGCTGGATATGGCAGGTTTGGTTGCCGGAGCGAAATTTAAAGGAGAGTTTGAAGAACGGCTGAAAGGGGTCATTGACGAGGTTAATGCATCCCAGGGAGAGATCATCCTGTTTATCGATGAGATTCATACGCTGATTGGCACAGGTGGTGGTAATGGTGCCCTGGATGCGGCCAATATTCTGAAGCCGGCATTAGCACGCGGAGAGCTCAGGGTCATCGGAGCAACCACTCCGGATGAATTCCAGAAGTATTTCGAACAGGACAAGGCTTTGGTCCGACGCTTTCAGACCGTCTACGTGGACGAACCCAGCGTGGCCGATACCATATCCATCCTGAGAGGCGTCCAGGAAAAATTTGAAGTGTACCACAAGATAGATATCCTGGATGAAGCCTTGGTGGCTGCCGCTGAGCTATCCAGCCGGTACATCACCGACCGGCGCTTACCGGACAAGGCCCTGGACCTTATTGACGAAGCTGCCGCCAAACTTCGCCTGGAGCTGGATTCCGTACCGGATGAAATTGATGAATTGGATCGCCGTGTCCAGCAGCTGGAGATCGAACGGGAAGCCATCAAGCGGGAGAACAATCAGGTTAAGCTGAAACAGATTACGGAACTATTGGCCAATGCCCGGGAAAAAGCCAATAGCAAACGTTCCCAATGGCACAATGAAAAAGAACAGGTCGATGCCATTCAAAACCTGAAAAAACAAATCGACGAAAAAGAACAGGAGGCAAGTAAGGCCGAACGCAACGCGGAATTTGATAAAGTAGCCCAGATACGTTACGGGGAGATCGAAAAGCTGAAGGCCGAATTGATTGAAAAAGAAAAGGTTCTGAATGCGCTTCCCGAAGAAGATCGGTTTACTAACGAAGAAGTGACTGCCAATGACGTCGCGGAGGTGGTAGCCCGCTGGACGGGAATACCGGTTCAGCGCATGCTGCAGAGCGAGAAGGAAAAATTATTGCACCTGGAAGAAAAGATCGGAGAGCGCCTGATTGGTCAGAAAGAAGCGGTGCGGGCTGTTTCCGATGCAGTGCGCAGGAGTCGTGCCGGTATGCAGGACCCTAATCGGCCTATCGGTTCATTTATCTTTCTCGGTCCTACGGGGGTCGGTAAGACAGAGCTCGCCAAAGCTTTGGCTGTGGTTTTGTTTGATGACGAGCGCGCCATTACCCGCATTGATATGAGTGAGTATCAGGAAAAACATGCCGCTTCCCGGCTGGTTGGGGCGCCTCCCGGATATGTAGGCTACGAAGAAGGCGGTCAGCTTACCGAAGCCGTACGCCGTCGACCGTATTCCATCATTCTCATGGATGAGATCGAAAAAGCACATCCGGATACCTTTAACATCTTGCTGCAGGTCTTGGATGACGGCCGGTTGACCGATAATAAAGGAAGGGTGGCCAACTTTAAAAATACCATCATCATAATGACCTCTAACATGGCTTCGGATGTCATCCTGGAAAACTTCGAAGACCTCGATGCCCTGGGTGCCGATCACCGGGCCGAGATCATAGAAACCACCAAGCAGGAAGTCTTTAACCAGTTGAAGGAAAATCTGAGGCCGGAATTTCTCAACCGGATCGATGAGAAAATCATGTTCCTGCCATTAACCAAAGAGGAGATCAAGCAAATCGCAGGATTGTTGCTGAAAAGTGTTCGGAAAAATTTGGGTCAGCAAGGCATCAGTCTGGAATTGACACCGGCAGCGTTGGACCTGCTTACGGATCTTGGTTATGATCCGGAATTCGGTGCCCGGCCTTTAAAGCGGGTTATCCAGAAAGAACTGGTCAATGAATTGGCCAAACAAGTGCTGGGTGGGGCAGCCGGTCCGGGCACGGCGATGGTCATTGATGCAAAGGATGGACAATTTGTTTTTAATGGTGTAAGTAAACCGCTCGCCGAAGAAACCAAAGCAGTCAAAAAAAGCGAAACCAAGCAGGAGGATCCTCAGCGAAAACAGCAATTGAACGAACTGATCAAAGCCACGGACGAGGTAAATGACGCAGTAAAACAAGTCAAACGTACCCGCCGGTCAGGATCCAAAAGCCACGAAAACAAACAGGAGTAACCCAATCAGGGATTTTCCCCTAGCGCCACGGGCCGTTTTGCATCCGTAATCCAGTGGCTCCAGGAACCGGCATAGAGTCTGGGCATTCCAAAACCTGCCTGATGATAAGCAAGTATGTTGTGACAAGCAGTCACTCCTGAGCCGCAATAAAATACCGTCCGATCGGCAGATGCCTGATTGGCAATCAGCGAAAACCTTTCGTGTAATTCGGTGACTGATTTCCAGGCTTTTGTGGAAGTCATGTTTTCGCCAAATGGCAGGTTGACCGCGCCAGGTATATGCCCCGCTACCGGGTCAATGGGTTCTTGTTCGCCGCGGTATCGAATGGCTTCGCGGCTGTCGACAACGCAAAATGCCGGATCTTGCCTCCACCGTTCTACCTCTTCGACAGGGACCAGCCAGTCGTCATGATATTCAGGGATGAAAGCAGATGAACCGGGAATAGGAATGTCTTGGTTGATCGGGTATCCATTCGCCACCCAGGCTTGCCAGCCTCCATCGAGAACCATAACCTTTGAGAAGCCGGACCATCGGAGCATCCACCACAATCGGGCGGCAATGCCACCAATCTGGTCATCATAAACAATCAGCGTCAAATCACGGTGCAGTCCCCATTTCTTCAGGGTCTCCTCCCAATGCTTTTTTTCCGGTAAAGGATGTCTGCCCGTCACTCCTGGTACGATGGGCTGGGATAAATCCCGGTCCAGATGAGCGTAAATGGCCCCAGGGATATGACCTTCCCGGTAAGCCCTTTCTCCGGCCATCGGATCCGCCAAAGAGAACCTGGCATCAAATACCCGCCAGTCTGGCTGATTCAGATATTGATTTAACGCCGCAGCGGTCAGGATTGATTCAGACATGATTCTAGCAATTTGGGTTCAAAAGGTAGTTATTTTTCATCGCGTGAACATAGCGCATGGAGTCTCTTTTGGCAAAGCAGATTTTATTTCAGAGGGCGGGATAAACAGTTGTCGGAATATTTCTTGATTTTATATCTTCATCGGCAGAATCAACAGAATTATGAAAGTCTTTTATTCATTTGCTTTTTTTATCCTAATATTGGCCACCGGTTGTGAAGCTCCGACCGCTTCTCAGCCAGCCAACAACGAAAATCAGGAAAGCATGGATCCATCGTACAATCCAGAAGCAAAATTAAAGGAATTAGGTATCACACTTCCGGAAGTGGGTGCGCCCGTAGCGAATTATGTAAATACGGTAAGGGTTGGCAATCTGGTTTATACCTCCGGAAAAGGTCCTAATACACCGGACGGCGGATACATAACCGGAAAAGTAGGCGCTGATATAACCCAGGAGCAAGGTTATGAAGCTGCGAAGTTGGCTGCCATTCAGTTGATTGCATCGCTCAAGGCTGAAGTCGGTGATCTGAAAAAGATCAAACGTATTGTAAAAGTGTTGGGGATGGTGAATTGTACCCCGGACTTTGGAAATCAGCCGGAAGTGGTGAATGGCTGCTCGGACCTCTTGGTCCAGGTATTTGGTGAAAATGGTCGACACGCTAGATCTGCTGTTGGCATGGGATCCTTGCCCCGGAATATTGCCGTCGAGATCGAATTGATAGCAGAAGTATACCCTTAACATTCAAACCTCTAAATCCTTTTTTTCTCGTGACGAAAAGGTTGCCTTTTGAGCCGAATGATGAGCTCGTTCAAACAATTTCCCGTGAAGTACAGGGCGGAAAAATTTGTTATTTACATCGTCCTACCGGTGATGTGAACTTCCTGCCCGATGATGACGAGTTCTTCGATAACTTGCCTTCCGAATGGAGTGAATTCCTGGATTTTGTCGAAGCCAATGAGGATGATTTCGCCATTGTAGAACCCATGGACGAGTTTGATCATCATCAGGTCATGACGGATTTTATGGTAGACGTGACCTTGCCGGTCTATTTTACCGACCTGCTGTACGATGCGCTGCAGGGTAAACAGCCCCGATCTGCCTTTACGCAGGAGGTTAATAATTCGCCCTACCGAAAACAATGGACGGATTACCATCAGCAGCGGTATGAGGAATATGTACGCACTGGATTGGTCGATTACGATTGGGAGGAAGAATGAAATAAGATTTCAGGATAATGACGCTGAATTTCCAGATTCTCTCCAATAGCTTGTTACTAGGTTTTGTCTGTCTCAGCTCCTTCAATTTATCCTTTATGACTACTAATACGTTCCCATGGATGCTGCGAATTTGAATGATTTTATCAAAAATTTGGGTACCTGGATCTGGGAAATAGCACCCAAATTCATCCTGGCTATAGCCATTCTGCTGATTGGCTTTTGGCTGGTGAAAAAAGTACTGCTTGTCCTCCATCGAATACTCGCCAAGGCTTTTATCTCTCCCGAGTTGGAAGGCTTTCTGACTTCAATGGCCAGCATTGCTTTAAAGATAATTGTTGTCTTATTTGCCGCCGGCACATTAGGTTTTCAGGTTTCCTCCATTGTGGGCGTCCTGGCAGGTATTGTGTTCGCCATTGGTTTGGCCTTACAGGGCTTTTTGGGAAATTTCGCATCTGGCATGACCATCATTTTTTTCAAACCCTACAAAGTCGGCGATTGGGTGCAGATTTCGGATGTCTTTGGTCGGGTAGAACGCATTGAGATTTTCAACACTTTATTAGTGACTCCCGGAAATAAAACGCTCATCGTGCCCAACGGAAAAGTGACTGATAGCATCATTACCAATTTCTCGATGAAAAACTACATCCGTCTCGAATTGAAGGTCACCATGGCTTATTCGGAAAGCTTTCCAAAGGTGCGTGAAACCATTGAGAAAGCACTTCATAATTTTCCGGTTATCCTGCAGGAACCTGCTCCAATTATCGGAATCGAGTCCTTTGACAGCCACAACATTCTCGTTAGCGTGCGGCCCTGTATCCTGCCGGATGATTACTGGACGGCCACCTTTGAGACCTATCAGCGCATCAAGCATGCCTTTAACGAATCCGGAATCGAGGTTGCCTACTCGGAAGGTATTGAACTGGGCAAAATAGGGGATTAAAGGATTTAGTAGTCAGTAGTCAGTAGTCAGTAG
>ERZ795053.992-NODE-992-length-36287-cov-5.909941_pt1 | contig 36287 bp, 34 predicted proteins | sample MGYA00375137_ERZ795053 | MGnify/ENA primary metagenome ERZ795053 (study PRJEB30182, sample SAMN05720284) | activated sludge metagenome | isolation source: Anaerobic digester | place: Hong Kong | collected 2014-12-17 ...
AGGCCGGTCGACCCCTTCCAGTCGTCGATCACCTCGACCGGCGCATCGGCGAGCTCGTCCTCGAGGGCTGGCGCGATCCACCCCATGAGCGAGTCGCCCGCCACGAGGATCCGAAGCGGCTCGTCCTCGGTGCCGGGGCGCAGCGTGGTGGTCGGTGCGGTGGGCGAGGCCTCGGTGGTGGCCGACATCCGATCGCGTGCGTCGCCGTCGTCGTCGCCGCTGTCGCTCCCGCCCCAGGCCCAGATCGCGAAGGCCACGGTGAGCACGGCGAGGACGGCCACCGCGAGGGGCCGCCACCGCTCCGGTCCGCCGGGCCGGCGTCCGACGTCGACCTCACGCCTCCGGGTCGGCGAGCACGTCGTCGACGAGCACCGCCGCACCCGTCTCGATCGAGCGGTGGGCCGCGACCCCCATCGCCACCGACAGCATCCCGGCGTGCAGGTCGACCCCCGGCGCCGAGCCGGCGCGGATGGCATCGATCAGGTCGAGGTGCTCGAGGTAGCTCGATCCGTGGTGGAACCCCTCGTAGGCCACCCGCTCGTCGTGGACGACCTCCGAGCGCAGGCCGGGACGCCCCTCGGCGCGGAGGCCGATGCGCACCTCGCACGACGGCAGGAAGGCCTCCACCTTCCCGAGCGGGCCCACGACGCTCAGCTCCTCCTGGTGCTCGCTCGCCTCGGCGAACATGCACAGGTCGAGCACCGCCCGGGCCCCACCCTCGTACTCGACGATCACGAAGGCGTTGTCCAAGATGTCGGGCACCTCGCCGTCGTAGACCTCGTCGAGGTGGTTCACGTCCTGGGCGCCGCTCGCCAGCACCCGGACCGGGCGGTCCTGCGTGATGTGGTTCATGAGGTCGAAGAAGTGGCAGCACTTCTCGACGAGCGTGCCGCCGGTGTTGCGGTTGAAGCGGTTCCAGTCGCCGACCTTCACGAGGAAGGGGAACCGGTGCTCACGGATGGCCACCATGGTCGGTACCCCGACGGTGCCGCCGTGGACCTCGCCGAGGAGGCGGGCGACGGGCGGCATGTAGCGGTACTCGAGGCCCACCCAGATGACCGAGTCGCACCCGCGCGCGCCGCGGGCGTCGGCGGCGGCGATCACCGCCCGGCAGTCGGCCACCGTGGTGCACAGCGGCTTCTCCACGAGGAGGTGGAGATCGGTGGCGAGGACGTCGTCGAGGATCGCCCGGTGCGTCATGTTGGGGCTCGACACGATCACCGCGTCGACGAGGCCCGACGCGAGGAGCTCGCGATGGTCCTCGAACTCGACGATGTCGTTGCGCCCCTCGTCGAACAGGATCGTCGCCTCGCGGCTCGGGGCGTTCGGATCTGCGATCGCCGTCACGGACGCGCCCGGCACGTGGTGGAGGTTCCACAGGTGCTCGAGGCCCATCATCCCCGACCCGATGATCCCGTAACGGACGACGTCCTCGTCGGTGGCGGCCATGCGCAGATCCTCGCAGACCGAACCTGCGAACCGGCCCCCGATCGTCGGTGGTCGGCCGACGAGCATCGCGGTCGGTTCGTCGAGATCGGGCCTTGCTCCTGACGCGACGTGAGGACTTACGGTCGATCCATGGCACCGGCGAACGACGCATCCGAGGAGCTCCGAGTGGGGGAGCTGGCCGAGCGGACCGGCCTCACGGTGCGGACGCTGCACCACTACGAGGCGATCGGCCTGCTGGTCGCCCCGGACCGCAGCGAGGCCGGCCACCGCCGCTACGCCAGCGCCGACGTGGATCGCCTCTACCGCATCTGCCTGCTGCGCGACCTGGGCCTCGGGCTGCCCGACATCGCCCGGGCGCTCGACGATCCGACGTGGGCGCTCACCGCCGCCCTCGGCGCCCACCTCGACGAGCTCGACCGGCGCATCGAGGCGGCCTCGGCCCTGCGCCGGCGGGTGGTCGGCCTCGTCCGCCAGGTCGCCGATGACCACCAACCGACCACCGACGACCTCATCACGCTCCTGGAGGAGATGACCATGACCACCGCCAACCTCGAACGCCGCATCTCGATCCTCGTCTACGCCGACCTGGAGGCCGCCCACGCGTGGCTGTCCCGGGTGTTCGGCCTCGTGCCCGGCGAGCTCACCCGCGACGACGGCGGCACCGTCGTGCACGCCGAGCTCGAGGCCGGTGACGGGGTGATCTGGCTGCACCGAGAGGCGCCCGAGTTCGGGCTCTCGTCGCCGCAGGCCCTGGGCGGCGCCAGCGCCATGGTGTCGGTGCTGGTCGACGACGTCGATGCCCACCACGCCGCCGCCGTGGCGGAGGGCGCCACGATCCGCTACGAGCCCGTCGACCAGCCCTACGGCTACCGCGAGTACGGCGCCTTCGACCCCGAAGGCCACCTCTGGTCCTTCATGAAGCCCCTCGCCTGAGCCCGGCGTCGCCACTGCGCCCGCCACCACCGCGCCGGCCTCCGCCGCCAGCCCGTGGGCGTTCCGTGCTCGGGTCGTGCGTTGGTGGCGCGCGTTCGGCGCAGGGAACGGTGGTGGCGCTGGGTGGGGCGTTCCGTGCTCGGGTCGCGCGTTGGTGGCGCGCGTTCGGCGCAGGGAACAGCGGCGTCCTCGGAGTGGCCTCGGTCGAGGCGCGAGCGACGGCGTAGCGTCCAGCAGCGTGAGCGACGAGCTGGACCTGCCCTCCCTCGTCGACGCCGGCGCCCGCACGCTCGGCTTCGACGACGACACCGACCTCGAGGTCGGCCCCCTCGCCTTCGGCTGCTGGCGGTTCGTCGGCTCCGATGTGGCCAGGGGTCGCGAGCTGATCGAGACCGCGCTCGAGCTCGACATGAACCTGATCGACACGGCCGACATCTACGGCCGGGGCCACGGCGGCCGCGGGTTCGGCGAGGCGGAGGAGCTGCTCGGCAAGGTCCTCGCCGAGGCGCCCGAGCTGCGCGACCAGATGGTGCTCGCCACCAAGGGCGGCATCCGCGAGGGCGTCCCCTACGACAGCAGCCCCGACCACCTCACCCAGGCGTGCGACGACTCGCTGCGCCGCCTCGGGGTCGACGTCATCGACCTGTACCAGGTGCACCGGCCCGACCTGTTGGCCCACCCGCTCGACGTGGCCGAGACCCTCGACGCTCTCGTCGACAGCGGCAAGGTCCGCGCCGTCGGGGTGTCGAACCACACGCCGGCGCAGGTCCGCGCCCTGGCCGAGTACCTCGAGGTGCCGCTCGTCTCCACCCAGCCCGAGTACTCCGCCGCCCACCTCGACCACCTGCGCGACGGCGTGCTCGACCAGGCCATGGAGCTCGGCCTCGCCGTGCTGGCCTGGAGCCCGCTCGGTGGCGGCCGGCTGGCGACGGGCGAGGGCGTCCGGCCCGAGCTGATCGCGGTCCTCGACGAGCTCGCCGGCCGCGAGGGCGTCGATCGGGCCACCATCGCTACGGCCTTCGTGCTGTCGCACCCGTCGAGCCCGGTCGCCATCCTCGGCACCCAGACGCCCGATCGCCTGCGCGAGGCCACGAAGGCGCTCGACGTCCACCTCGACCGTCGCGATGCGTACCGCATCATCGAGGCGGCCGAGGGCGTGCCGCACCCGTGAGCGACGAGCGGCCGCTCCCGGAGGTCGCCTGGTTCGGCGCCCTCTGCGACGACGACTACGAGCAGCTCGGCGTCGCCGATCCGGCGATGCGCTCGAGCTGGGACCACTGCCGCTCGATCGCCACCGCGGCCGACCGCAACGGCTTCGACGCCATCTTGATGCCCTCGGGCTACGCCCTCGGGATCGATGCCGTGGCGTTCACCTCGGCCGTGGCGCCGATGCTCGAGCGCATCCGACCGCTCGTGGCGGTGCGGGTGGGGGAGGTGTGGGTGCCCCAGCTCGCCCGCCAGCTGGCGACGCTCGACCAGGTGCTCGGCGGCCGTCTGCTGGTCAACATCATCTCGTCGGACCTTCCGGGCGAGACGCTCGAGTCGGAGCCGCGCTACCGCCGCACGCTGGAGACGATGCTCGCCCTGAAGCAGCTGCTGGCCGGGCAGCCGCTCGACGTCCACGGCGAGTTCGTGGACCTCACCCTCGACCCGCCCCGCATCTGCGCCGAGCGCGCCACCGCCCCGCCCCTCTACTTCGGCGGCCTGTCGGAGGCGGCGAAGGAGACCGCCGCCCGCGCCGCCGACGTCTACCTCATGTGGCCCGACACCGTGGTCGGCGTGGGCGAGGTCGTCGCCGACCTGCGTCGGCGGGCGGCGGCCCACGGTCGGACGATGCGCTACGGCCTGCGGATCCACGTGGTCGTGCGAGAGACCGAGGCCGAAGCACGGGAGGCCGCCGCCCACCTCATCGAGGCGGTCGACGAGGCCACGGGCACCGCCATCCGCAACCGCAGCCTCGACGCCGCCTCGGCCGGCGTCGCCCGCCAGGCGGAGCTGCGCGACGGCGCCGACGGCGACGGGTTCGTGGAGGACCACCTCTGGACCGGCATCGGCCGGGCCCGCTCGGGCGCCGGCGCCGCCATCGTCGGCGATCCCCACCAGGTCCGGGCCAAGCTCGACGCCTACCGGGCCGTCGGCATCGACGCCTTCATCCTCTCGGGCTACCCCCACGAGCGCGAGTGCGACCGCTTCGCGAGGCTCGTCCTCGACGACCACCCCCACGCCCCGCTGCCGAGCTGATCGGCGAGCGTCACGACGACAGCTGGCGGCTGAGGAACCCGATGTGGTCCGGCGCCACCCGGCGCCAGTAGCCCACGGTGTGGGCCCCAGCATCGAGACCGCCGGCGGGCGTCGGCGAGCAGCGCTCCCGCAGGAGCCGGTTGGCGTCGGCGAAGGGGTCGTCGGCACCGCAATCGACCCGCATCGGCGTCCTGGACAGCGCCTCGGTCGCCGCGAGCACGTCGTGCGCTCGAGCCTGGGTCTCGTCATCGAACGCCCCAGCTTCGAGGCCGTCGTCCGGGTCCTCCCAGATCGCGGCGCTCATCGTGGCCACCGCTCGGACGCCGAGGTCCTCGCCGTGGCGCTCGGCGAGGAGGAGCGCGCCATACCCGCCCATCGACCAGCCGGCGAGGGCGAGCCGGTCCAGATCGAGGCCTCGGCGCTGCAGCGCGGGGAGCAGGTCCTCGACCACCATCCGGCCGCTGTCGGTGCCGTCGTCGCGCTCGTGCCAGTAGCCGTCGCCTCCAGCCACCGAGGCGAGGGCGAAGGGCGCAGCGCCGTCGGCCACGGCGGTCGCGAGGAAGCGGTCGAGGCCGAGCTCGTCGAACGCACTCCGCTCGTCGCCTTCCTTCCCGTGCAGCCAGACGGCGATGGGCAGGGCGTCGCCCGGCGAGGTGCCTGGCGGGTAGGCGATCCGCCAGGCCACGGGCCCCGGCATCGAAGGCGACGTGATGGTGCCGTCCACCGACGGCCCGGGCGCGACGTCGGGGATGCGGCCAGCGGGGCCGTTCCACCCGAGCGCCTCCCGGAGCCGCGTCCGTCCGGGCAGCACGCCAGCCGCCACCAGGCCCGTGGTCGTGCCTGCGGCGGCGACCGTCGCTGCCGCGCCGACGAGCAACCGGCGCCGGGTCAGCCCGCCGTTCGCGTCCACGCCCCAGAGCCTGGCACGCCACCCGCAGCGCAGGTCAGCGACCTGTCGCTTCGAGCTCCGGAATTGCTACCATCGGCGTAGGAGAAATTCCGCTGCCCGCCTCCTGAGGAATCCCCATGGCTGTCACCGATCTCGATCTCGGTCGCTACAAGCTCGGCTGGTCCGACGCCGAGGACTACGTGTTCAAGCCCAAGCGGGGCCTGAACCTCGACATCGTCAACGAGATGTCGTGGATGAAGGGCGAGCCCGACTGGATGCTCGCCAAGCGCCTCAAGAGCCTGAAGGCCTTCGAGCGTCGCCCGATGCCCAGCTGGGGCGGCGACATGTCGGAGATCTACTTCGACGACATCTACTACTACATCAAGCCCACAGACCGGCAGGTCGACGAGTGGGAAGAGCTGCCCGACGCCATCAAGCAGACCTACGAGAAGCTGGGCATCCCCGAGGCCGAGCGCAAGTACCTCGCCGGGGTCACGGCCCAGTACGAATCCGAGGTCGTGTTCCACCGGAACCGAGAAGATCTGGAGCGCCTCGGCGTCATCTTCTGCGACATGGACACGGCCCTGCGGGAGTACCCGGAGCTGGTCAAGCAGTACTTCGGCACGGTCATCCCGGCCAACGACAACAAGTTCTCGGCCCTCAACACGGCCGTGTGGTCGGGTGGTTCGTTCATCTACGTCCCGCCGGGCGTCAAGGTCGACATGCCGCTGCAGGCCTACTTCCGCATCAACGCCGAGAACATGGGCCAGTTCGAGCGGACGCTGATCATCGCCGACGAGGGCTCCGAGGTGCACTACATCGAGGGCTGCTCGGCGCCCACGTACACGTCGGATTCGCTGCACTCCGCGGTGGTCGAGATCGTGGTGAAGCCCAGCGCCCGGGTCACCTACACCACCATCCAGAACTGGTCGAACAACGTCTTCAACCTGGTCACCAAGCGGGCCCGGGTCGAGGCCGAGGGCCACATGGAGTGGATCGACGGCAACATCGGCAGCCGCCTCACCATGAAGTACCCGGCCGTCTGGCTCGTGGGCCCGAAGGCGTCGGGCGAGGTGCTCTCGGTGGCCTACGCCGGCGAGGGCCAGCACCAGGACACCGGCTCGAAGATGGTCCACGCCGCCCCGGAGACCACGTCGAAGATCGTCTCGAAGTCGATCTCCAAGGACGGCGGCCGCACCAGCTACCGCGGCCTGATCCGGGTGGAGGACGACGCCTACGGCTGCAAGAGCCACGTCCAGTGCGACGCGCTGATCCTCGACGACGACTCGGTCAGCGACACCTATCCGTACATGGAGGTCGGTGCTCGCGACGCGGTGATCGGCCACGAGGCCACCGTCTCCAAGGTCGCCGACGAGCAGCTCTTCTACCTGATGAGCCGCGGCCTCTCCGAGGACCAGGCCATGAGCATGGTGGTCAACGGCTTCATCGAGCCGGTCACCAAGACGCTGCCGATGGAGTACGCCGTCGAGTGGTCCCGCCTCATCGAGCTCCAGATGGAGGGCTCGGTCGGCTGACCCGACCGGAGCGTCAGGCCGTCGGCCGAGGCCGGCAGCGCACCAGCACGACGTCGCTGACGTCTCGGCGTCCCTCGGCGTCGGACGGCACGAGCCGCGTCGCCTTCGGGAACCGATCGAGGTAGCAGGCGAGGAGCCGGTCGGTCTCGGCCGGATCGTCGAGGCCGCGCACCACCTCGCCCTGCATCGGCCTCCACCGCCGGCCCACCAGCACGTCGACGGCGTGGCCGCCCTCGAAGTTGCGCCACCACCGCTTGGCTCCGTGGCGGGCGACGAAGATCACGAGCTCGCGCTCGTCGCCGGCCCACTGGACCGGCGTCTCGATCGAGCGGCCGGTGCGGCGGCCTCGGTAGCGCACCACGGCCGTCGACCCCGACAGGAGGGGGTGCAGCGGCGAGCGGAGCAGCGCCACCACGAGGCGGTTGCCGATCGACATGGGTCGATCGTGGCGCCGAGCGGCCGCCGCGAGCAGGGCCGAAGGTCAGCTCGCGAGGACGATCTCGTCGCCGACCTCGATGCGCCCGGGCTCCACCACGTCGCAGCACATGCCCAGGTGGTTGGGGTGCGCCGCGTTCAGCTCCGACAGCGCCCGGAACAGCTCGGGCTGCTCGGCGAGCCCGCCTGGCTGGGCCCGCAGGGGCATGGCGCAGCGGACCATCGGCATCGTCACCCGCAGCACCGCCGAGCCGATCGCGAGGTCTCGACCCACCCAGGTCTGCTCCTCCCACGGCTCGGTCGCCAGCTCGAGCACCAGGTTCGGCCGGAAGCGACGGACGTCCCAGTCGAGGTCCGGGCGGGCCGCCTCGCACGCGGCGATCGACGCCCGCGCGAGGAAGTGCACCGGCGTGAGGTCGAGGAGCGTCCCGGGCGGCGCCGGGATCGCGAACACCTCGGCCTCCTCGTTCGGCGGATCGAAGGTCATCTCGTAGGCGACGTCGCCGGCCTCGGCAGGGGACAGCAGCCGCACGTCACGGTCGAGCCAGCGGGAGAGGGCGCCGTGCACAGCCGGATCGTCGAGGGCGAAGGTCGAGCCGTCGGGGAGGGTCACCTCGTGGTCCGTGGCGGTGGCCTCCAGCAAGGCGGCGGTGCGCTTGGCGGTGAGCAGGCGGCCCGTCGCCACGTCCACCAAGCCCCAGGCCCGGTCGAGGTCCACGCCGCGAGGATCGACCTCGATCGCGTCGGCCTGGAACCCCTGGAACGACTTCACCGGGTGGCGCCAGCACGCCGCCACCGTCCCGACCTCGACACCATCGAGCGCAGCCATCGCCCGTGGCTACCACCTCGGCCGCCGGCGCGCCCGGAGATCAGATGCGCCGGAGCCGGACCTCGGTCACGCGGTGGTCGGCGCCCTTGCGCAGGATCACGTCGGCCCGGTCGCGGGTGGGCTCGATGTTGGCCACGAGGTTGCGCTCGTTGATCTCCCGCCAGATCTGCAGCGCCGTCTCGGTGGCCTCGTCGTCGCTCAGCTCGGCGTAGCGCTGGAAGTACGAGTCGGGGTTGGTGAAGACGGTGCGGCGCAGCGTCTGGAACCGCTCGACGTACCACTGGCGCACGTCGGCCACGTCCGCGTCGACGTAGACGGACAGGTCGAAGAAGTCCGAGACGAACGTGGTCGTGCCCCGGGAGACCTGCAGCACGTTGAGCCCCTCGACGATCAAGATGTCGGGGGTGCGGACCACCACGTCGTGCTCGGTGGGGAGGACGTCGTAGGTGAGGTGCGAGTAGGTGGGGGCCCGCACCTCGTCGGTCCCTGACTTCACGCCGCGCAGGAACGCGAGCAGCCGACGCACGTCGTAGCTCTCGGGGAAGCCCTTGCGGGTCAGCAGGCCCCGCCGCTCGAGCTCGTCGTTGGGGTAGAGGAACCCGTCGGTGGTGATGAGGTCGACCCTCGGGTGATCGGCCCAGCGAGCGAGGAGGGCCTGCAGCACGCGGGCCGTCGTGCTCTTCCCGACGGCCACGCTGCCGGCGACGCCGATCACGTAGGGCACGCGATGGTTGGGTCGGTCGAGGAAGGTGCCCGTGGCGTCGCGGCGGGCCTGGACGGCCGACACGTGCAGGTTCACCAGCCGGGTCAGCGGCAGGTAGACCGACTCGACCTCCTCGAGGTCGAGGCGCTCGTTGAGGCCCCGCAGCAGGTCGAGGTCGGCGTCGGTGAGCGTGAGCGGCGTCGCCGCCCTCCGGGCCCGCCACTGCTCGCGGGAGAAGGTCTCGTAGAGGGCGGAGTTCACGACGGAGGCGAGGCTACGGACCCTCCCCCGATCGGGGCCAACCGACCCGCCCGCCCCGTCGACGCCGGTGACGCGTCAGCGGTCCTTGGGGTCGCGCCGGAACAGCCGGCCGATCCGCCCGAGCAGGCCCTGGTCGCGCGCTCGCTCGGCGTCGACCTCGGCGCGGATGCGGGGCCCGGCGGCGTTCACGATGTCCTCGGCCTCGTCGAGCAGGGCGGCGATGTCGGCCCCGGGGTCGTCGAGGCCGGCGGGCTCGTCGGGGGTGGGCGGGGTGATCAGCGAGCCGTGCGCCCAGTTGACGTCGGCCAGGCGCTTCTCGTAGCGGGCGCAGTCGGCCGGGCAGCGCCACGGCGCCTCGGGCGCGAGGTCGAGGTCGCACTTGCGCACCGTGTCGCCGTTGGCGTAGGTGCGGGATTCGAAGTACTTGCAGTCCTGCCGCATCGGCATGCCCCCAGTGTGCCAGGGGTGGTCGCCGATGGGGCCGCGCCGGTAGGCTGGACCACCCGTCACCCCCGGGCGAACGCCCAGGCCACGACCTTCTCCGAGCCCCTCGAGCAAAGGCCCGATCCCCTGAGCGCATTCACCGTCGACGCCGCCGCCGAGCTGGGCGGGCCCGACTGGCTGCAGGCCCGCCGCCGGGCGGCCGCCGAGCGGTTCGGAGCCGCCGAGCTGCCGAGCGAGCAGGAGGAGGTGTGGCGCTACAGCCGCATCGGCGAGCTCGACCTCGAGCGCTTCGCCCCGGCGCCCACGGCCGCCCAGGTGGTCGTCGACCTCCCGGCGTCGTGGCGAGAGGCCGGGGCCACGGTCCGTCGGGGCGACGAGGTCCCCGAAGGCGCCCTGGGCGAGGGCCCCGACGCCTTCGCCCTGCTCAACGACGCCTTCGCCGCCGACCCCGTCGTCATCGACGTGCCCCGAGGGGCACAGCTCACCGAGCCCGCCAGCATCGCCACCACCGTGTCGGGCGAGGGCGCGGCGGCGTTCCCTCGGCTGGTCGTGCGCGTCGGCGACGGCGCGGCGGCCCGGATCGTCGAGCGGACGGGCTCCGATGCCGGCGCCGTCCTGTCGGTCCCGCTCACCGAGGTGTCGGTGGGCCCGAACGCCCGCCTCGACCTCGTGACGGTGCAGCAGCTCGGTCCGGCCGCCTGGCAGCTGGGCTCGCTCGTCGCCACGGTCGCCCAACAGGGCGACCTGCGGGTGTCCACCGTCGCCCTCGGCGGCGACTACGCCCGGCTGCGCACGGAGTGCGCGCTCAAGGGGCGCGGTGCCAACGGCGATCTGCTCGCCGCCTACTTCGGCGACGGCACCCAGATGCTCGACTTCCGCACGTTCCAGCACCACCGGGCCGCCGACACCACCTCGAACCTGCTGTTCAAGGGGGCGGTCGGGGGGCGCAGCCGGTCGGTCTACACCGGCCTCATCCGCGTCGACCGCGAGGCGCGTGGCACGAACGCCTTCCAGACCAACCGCAACATCAAGCTCTCCGACGACGCGTGGGCCGAGTCGGTGCCGAACCTCGAGATCGAGACGAACGACGTGCGGTGCAGCCATGCCAGCACCGTGGGCCCGGTCGACCCGGAGCAGCGGTTCTACCTGGAGAGCCGGGGCGTGCCCCCGAAGGTGGCCGATCGCCTGATCGTCGCCGGGTTCTTCGACGAGGTGGTGCGCCAGCTCCCCGGCGACGACCTCGTGGCCGAGGTGCGCGACGCGATCGCCGCCAAGCTCGACCGCGTCGCGGAGGACCTGTCGTGACCGCCGACCTCTGCGCCCTCGACGAGCTCACCTCGGGCGAGGCCCGCCGCTTCGACGTCGAGGGCCACCGCCTGGCCGTGGTGCGCATCGACGACGCCGTCTACGTCATCGGCGATCGCTGCACCCACCAGGACTTCTCGCTCTCGGAGGGCGAGGTCGACGCCGACACCTGCCACCTCGAGTGCTGGAAGCACGGCAGCTCGTTCTCGCTGGTGACCGGCGCCCCCGACGCCTTGCCCGCCACCCGGCCCGTGCCGGTCTACGCCGCTCGGGTGGAGGACGGACGCGTCCTCGTCGAGCTCGACCCCGAAGGAGCCTCGTCGTGAGCGAGCTCGTCATCTCCGACCTGCGCGCCGGCGTCGACGGCAAGGAGATCCTCCACGGGATCGACCTGACCGTCCGCTCGGGCGAGGTCCACGCCGTGATGGGGCCGAACGGCTCGGGCAAGTCCACCCTCTCGCACGTGATCATGGGCCGCCCCGGCTACGAGATCACCGGCGGATCGGTGACCCTCGACGGCCGCGACCTGCTCGCCCTGCCCACGTGGGAGCGGGCCCAGGCCGGGCTCTTCCTCGCCCTCCAGTACCCCACGGAGGTCCCCGGGGTCTCGGTCGACGCCGTGCTCGGCGCCGCCTTCGAGGCCGGTGGCCGCGACCTGGCCACGGTCGGCCCGGCCGTGCGTGCCGAAGCCGAGCGGATCGGGTTCGGCGAGCGCTTCCTCGGGCGCGACCTCAACGTCGACCTGTCGGGCGGCGAGAAGAAGCGCAACGAGACGCTGCAGCTCGGCGTCCTCGCGCCGCGCTTCGCCATCCTCGACGAGCTCGACTCGGGCCTCGACGTGGACGCTCTGCGCGACTGCTCGCGCCGGGTCGAGCAGGCGACGGCCGAGATCGGGCTCGGCGTGCTCGCCATCACCCACTACACCCGGCTGCTCCGCGAGCTCCACCCCGACGTGGTCCACATCCTGGCTCGAGGCCGCATCGTCGCCACCGGTGGGCCCGAGCTGGCCGACGAGCTCGAGGAGCACGGCTACGCGTCCTACCTCCCCGAGGACGAGGCCGAGCCCGACGCCGCCGCCGATCCCTTCGTCGATCCCTTCGCCGATCCGCTCGCGTGACGCGCCCGGGCGCTCGGCCGGTGCGCTCGTAGGCTGCTCCGCCGTGCACCGACTGCGCGACCTCGAGGGAGCTCGTCGCCTCGTGGCCGCCGCCCTGGTGGTCGCCCTGCTGATCCCGTTCGGGGCGAGCCTGGCCCGAGCCGCCCGCGTCGGATGGCTGCCGAGCGGCGACGACGCGCTCATCGGCCTCCGGTCGCTCGACGTCTTCGGCGAGCACCGTCCGCTGATCGGCCAGCCCAGCACCAGCCACCTCTACGCCGACGACGGCGACACGCACCATCCCGGCCCCATCGAGTTCTACTGGCTCGCCCTCCCGGTCCGGCTGCTCGGACCGTCGGTCGGAATGCTCGCCGGGATCACCGTCGTCAACGTCGCGGCCCTGCTGATGGCGCTGTGGGTGGTGCTCCGGCGCGCCGGTCCCGGCGTGGCGGCGTGGTCGGCCGTGGTGATGTCGGGGGTGCTGTGGTCGCAGGGGACGGCGCTGCTGAGCGACCCGATCTCCTCGAGCGCCGGGAGCATCGCCCTGCTCGCCCTCGCTGCGGTCGCCTGGGCGGTGGCCGACGGCGACGTCCGCCTGGTGCCGGTCGGCGCCGTCCTCGCCTCGTGGGTGCTCCAACAGCACCTGGCGATCGTGGTGCCCGCCGGCGCGCTCGTCGCCTTCGCCGTGGTGGGCCTCGGCGTGCAGGGCGCGGCTCGCTGGCGATCGTCTCGATCCGACGCCGACGCCGCGCTGGCCGCCGAAGAGGGGCGTGGGCCCGAGCGGTGGTGGCCCTGGATCGCGGGCGGCATCGGGGCCGTGCTCGTGCTGTGGTCGCCCGTCCTGTGGCAGCAGGCGACCGGCGACCCGGGGAACCTCACCGCGATCGTGCGGTACGCCCGCGCCGGCGGGACCGATTCGATCGGGTGGCTCGCCGGGGCCCGCCAGGCCGTGCGGGCGCTGGGCTTCCCGCCGCTGCTCGTGCAGTGGGACCTCCAGGGCGACGACATCTTCAACGGTCCGCTCGCCTGGTACGACCTGCTCGCCGCCGTCGTGGCGTACGGCACGCTCGTCGCCGCGGTGCCGCTCGCGTGGGCTCGTCGTCGCTCCCTCGCCGTGCTCGCGCTGCTCGTGCTCGTCCTCGCCGCCGCCGGCGCGTGGAACGGCGCCTCGATCCCCGACTCGGTCGAGGCCTTCCGCGCCAACTTCTACCGCTGGACGTTCGTGGTCGCCTGGCTCGGGCTCACCGCGCTCGGCTGGGTGGCCGCGCTGGTCGCCCGACGGCTGCTGGCGCACCGTCGCCTCACGGTTCCCGCCGCTCTGCCGCGGCTGGCCCCCGCCCTCGCGGTGGCCGTCGTGCTGGTGCCGGCGGTCGCCGCCTGCGCCACCGCCGGGTTCGACGACGAGCGCCGCGACCAGGCCGGCTTCGGGGCCATGCGGACGGTGGCGGACGCCGCGATCGTGCGGGCCGAGCAGGTCGACGCCTCGCGCGTCACGATCGTCCCGCGTGGGAGCTCGGCCGTGCTCGCCAGCTCCTCGGCCCTGGCGATGCAGCTCGAAGCAGCGGGTTACGAGGTCCGGGTCCCCGCCGAGCTCGAGGCGCGCTTCTGGGGCGACCACCGGATCCTCCGGGAGGGCGAGGACCCCGGCGAGCTCATCCTCCAGCTGGTGACCTCGCGGGGCCCGGTGCCCCCGGGCCCGGGCGAGGCCCTGGCCCACGTCTCGTTGAACCCCGAGCTGCGCAAGGACCTCGATCCGCTCGTGGCGGCGGCCTCAGGTGCCCGGCTCGAGGTGAGCGACGACGGCGAGGCGCTCCTCGCCGAGCGCCATCCGGACCCCATCGAACGCGACTTCCTCCGCTCGGTCCTCGCCGCGCTGCCCGAGCGCCCGGAGTCGGTGCTCACCTCCGCGCCGGCCCTCGAGCTGCTCGCCGCCGGGTACCTCGCCGAGCCGGCCCTCGACCCCGATGCCCTTCGGTCGGTGGCGGCCCAGCTGCCGCTGCGCGACGTGAACCTCGACGACGAGTTCGAGCTGCGCGCCATCGACGACGCGGCCCTGGCCGAGCTCGTGCCATCGTGGTCGGGCCGCTGAGGCGGCCGATCACCCACTGCGCCGGGGAGGCGACGATGACTGCAGCGGAGCCCGAGGTCCCTCCGGGGTGGGAGGTGCGCGACGGTCGGCTCCACCGAGAGCTGACCTTCGCCGACTTCGCCGAGGCGTTCGGGTTCATGGTCCGGGTGGCGGCCGAGGCCGAACGGCTCGACCACCATCCCGACTGGTCGAACTCGTGGAACCGGGTGGTGATCGACCTGGTCAGCCACGACGCGGGCGGCCGCATCACCGAGCGCGACCTGGCGCTGGCCCGGGCCATCGACGCGGTGCGGTGAGGCGCAGCACCACCGCAACAATTTGCAGCTAGGGTGCACGAACCTTGCGGGCAGGGGCCGCAGGATCGCACCGCCGACACAGGGGAGCACATCGTCGAGATGCGTGGTGACGCTTCGTTGCGAACGCCGGCGCCGCTCCGGGCGCTCGGTCCGTTCGTCCCCGCGCTGGCGATCCTCGCGCTCCAGCTGGTCGTGTACCCCACGGGCATCGGGCCCTGGGCGCTCGGCGTCGTCATCGGCCTGCTGACGGCGCTCGTCGCCCTCGGCCTGGCCCTCGTCTACCGGGCCAACCGGATCCTCAACTTCGCCCAAGGCGACCTCGGCACCGTGCCCACCACCCTCGCCGTGGGCCTCATCGCGGTGTCGGGCCTGCCCTACGTCGTAGGCCTGGTGCTCGGCCTCGGTGCCGCCGTGGCCCTCGGCGTGGTGATCGAGCTGGCGATCATCCGCCGCTTCGCCCGCGCGCCTCGGCTGCTGCTCACGGTGGCCACCATCGGCATCTCGCAGCTGCTCATCGTGTGCGGCATCCTGCTGCCGCGGCTGTGGGGCGAGAAGATCTTCACCAACCAGGACCTGCCCGACCCGTTCCACGCCGAGGTCGTGCTCGGCAGCGTGATCTTCGGCGGCAGCGAGATCGTCGCCGTGATCGTCGCCCCCCTCCTGCTGGTCGGCCTCGCGCTGTTCCTCCGCGGCACCGACGTCGGCATCGCGGTGCGGGCGAGCGCGGAGCGCTCGGACCGGGCGGCGCTGCTCGGCATCCCCGTCCGGCGCCTCGGCACCCTGGTGTGGGCGATGGCCGCGGTCCTGTCGTTCGTCGGCGTGTTCCTCCAGGTCTCGATCTTCGGGTACTCGGCGGCATCCACGCTCAGCCCGCAGGCGCTGCTGTTCGCCCTCGCCGCCCTGGTGATCGGGCGCATGGACCACCTGCCCGCCATCGTGGCGTCGGCGATCGCGCTGCGCGTGCTCGACCAGGGCGTGGCGGCCAACTACCCGTCGACCGTCGGGCGGATCTACGTCATCGTGGCCGTCGTCCTGCTGGTCGTGCTGGTCACCCGGCGCAGCTCCACGAGACGGGCGGACCTGGACGCCGTGTCGTCGTGGAGCGCGGCCGACGAGGTCCGGCCCGTGCCGCGCGAGCTCGTCGACCGCTGGCTCGTGCGCCTCGCCCGCTGGTCGATCCCCGTGGTCCTGGTGGCGATCGCCGCCGCCCTGCCGCTCGTGCTGTCGCCCAGCAACGAGCTCAAGGCGTCCACCGTGGCGGTGTTCTGCCTGATCACCCTCTCCGTCGTGGTGCTCACCGGGTGGGCCGGGCAGGTGTCGCTCGGCCAGATGTCGTTCGTGGCCGTGGGCGCGGCGGTCGGCGCGGTGGCCACCGACACCTGGCACCTCGACCTGAGCCTGGGCCTCCTGCTGGCCGGCATCGCCGGCGCGATCGTGGCCGTGGTCGTCGGGCTCCCGGCCCTGCGGCTGCCCGGCCTCTTCCTCGCCGTCACCACCCTGGCCTTCTCGCTGGCCTGCTCGAACTACCTCCTCAACCGCAAGGAGCAGAGCTGGATCCCCGACGGCGTGGTGGAGGCGCGGCCGCTCTTCCGCCGCTTCGACCTGACGAGCGAGGCGGCCATGTACGAGGTCGTGCTCGTGGTGGTCGTGCTGTGCTTCCTCGCCGTGTCGGGCATCCGTCGCAGCCGGACCGGCCGGGTGCTGCTCGCCGTGCGAGACAACGAGCGCGGGGCGGCCGCCTACTCGGTGGGCCCGGTGCGCACGAAGCTGCTCGCCTTCGCCGTGTCCGGGTTCCTCGCCGCGGTCGCCGGCTGCCTGTTCGTCCACGTGAACGGCAGCTACACCGAGAAGCCGTTCGTGGCCGCCGAGAGCCTCGGGGTGTTCACCGCGGCCGTCGTGGGCGGCCTCGCCTCGCTGCCCGGAGCCGTGCTGGGCGCGCTGTTCCTGAACGGTGGGGAGTGGTTCCTCACCGAGCAGTGGCGCCTGCTGCCCTCGGCGATCGGGGTCCTGGTGGTGCTGCTCGTGCTGCCGGGGGGCCTGGGCGGCGTGCTCTACCGGCTGCGCGACGCCATCTTGCGCTGGGACGCCCGCCGCAACGGGATCGTGGTGCCGAGCCTGCTCGCCGACACGGGCGGCGACGACGCCCCGGAGGCCATCAAGGTCGCGCTGCCCGAACGTCCGCAGGGCCTCGACGGCTCGCAGCTCGACGACGTGGTGGGGAGCGCGCGGTGACGGCGGCGGAGGCGCCCCACGTGGAGATCCCCCCGGAGGAGGAGCCCTCGGGGTCTCGCTGGCGCCCCGGGTGGCTGGGCCGGGCGGGGTGGTACCCGCTCGCGGTCCTGTTCGGCCTCAACATGGCCGACGAGCTCGATCGCTCGGCCTACTTCGTCCTGCTCCCCGACATCCGCGACTCGCTCGGGCTCTCCAACAGCGCCATCCTCGGCGTGGTCACGGCCGCGGGCGCGGTGGCGCTGCTGCTCACCGTCCCCATCGCCCACCTGGCCGACCGCCGCAACCGGGTGGCCATCGCCCTCGCCGGCGCCGCGCTCTGGGGCTTCTTCTCGCTCGCCACCGGGTTGGCGTTCACGGTCTGGATGCTCGTCATCGCCCGCTCGGGTGCTGCCATCGGCCAGGGCGTGGTGTTCCCCACCCACAACAGCCTGCTGGCCGACTACTACCCGATCCACTCGCGGCCGCGCGTGTACTCCGTGCACCGGGCGGCCAACAGCATCGGGCAGATCCTGGGCTTCCTGGTCGGCGCCGGCCTGGCCGCGCTGTTCACCTGGCGCACACCCTTCCTCGTCTTCGCCGTGCCCACGCTCATCCTGGTGGTGCTGGGCCTGCGCCTGCGCGATCCCGGCCGCGGCCACTTCGAGCGCGAGGCCGCCGACCTCGGCGTCGACACCGAGGCCGACGAGCCACCGCCGTCGTTCGCCGAGGCCATGCGGATGGTGTGGACCATCCGCAGCCTGCGGCGCATCTTCGTGGCCCTGCCCTTCCTCGCCGCCTCGATCATCGGCTTCATCAGCCTGGCGTCGCTGCTCTACGAGGAGGTGTTCGGCCTCGACGCCTGGGAGCGGGCCTGGGCGCTCGTGCCCGTGCAGCTCGTCGAGCTGGTCGGGGTGGCCATCGGGGCCCGCTACACCACGCGCGCCCTCGCCCGGGGTGCGTCGCAGACCTTCGGCGTGCTCGCCATCGCTGCCTGGATCGCGTCGATCGTCGCCGTCGGCTTCGCGGCGGCGCCCAACATCGTGCTGGCGGTCGCCGCCAACTGCGTCATCTCTGCGGCGCTGGTGGTGGTGGGGCCGGGGGTGTTCGCCTCGCTGTCGCTCGCCATCCCGCCGCGCGCCCGGTCGATGGGCTTCTCGGTCGGGGCGCTGTGGGTGCTGCCCGGCTTGCTCGTGCTGCCGCTCATCGGCTGGATCGGCGACAGCTACGGCTTCCGGTGGGGCATGGTCGTGATGGCGCCGGTGTTCCTGATCGGTGGCCTGGTGATCTCCTCGGTCGGCAAGGTCATCGACGACGACATCGCCCAGGTGTGGACCGGTGCAGCCACCCGGGCCCAGATGATCGAGCAGCGGGCGGCGGGGGAGCTGCCGCTCCTCAGCGTGCGCGGGGTCCAGGTCGCCTACGGCGACGTGCGGGTGCTCTTCGGCGTCGACCTCGACGTGGCCGAGGGCGAGGTCATCGCCCTCCTCGGCACCAACGGCGCCGGCAAGTCCACCCTGCTGAAGGCCATCTCCGGCGTGGCCATCGCCGATCGGGGCGCCGTGGTGTTCGACGGTCGCGACATCACCCACGCCCCGCCCGAGGAGATCGCCCCGCTGGGCATCGCCCAGGTGCCCGGTGGCCAGGGCGTGTTCCCGTCGCTCAGCGTGGGGGAGAACCTGCGGGTGGCCGGGTGGCTGCTGCGGGGCGACGCCGGGGCCCGGCGGACGCGGGTGGAGGAGGCGCTCGACCTGTTCCCCGTGCTCCGCCAGCGCATCGACGATCCGGCGGCCGACCTCTCCGGCGGCCAGCAGCAGATGCTCGCCCTGGCCATGGCCTTCCTCAACCGGCCCAAGCTGCTCATGATCGACGAGCTCTCGCTCGGGCTCGCCCCCGTCGTGGTGGAGCAGCTGCTCGAGGTGGTTCGCGGCCTCCGCGACCAGGGCACGACCATCATCCTCGTGGAGCAGTCGGTGAACGTAGCCCTCACCGTGGCCGACACCGCCTACTTCATGGAGAAGGGCGAGATCCGCTTCCACGGGCCCACCGCCGACCTGCTGGAGCGCCCCGACGTCTTGCGCTCGGTGTTCCTCGAGGGCGCGGCCGCTGGCCTCGGCGCCAGCGGGGAGGGCGATCGAGCCGGCAGCGACGGGTCCCGCCCCGCCGGCGCCGCCCTGGCCGACCGCGCGGGGGCGGCGGGCCCGGGGCTGAGCGTCCGCGAGCTGTCGGTGTCGTTCGGCGGCATCCGGGCCGTCGACGAGGTGTCGTTCGAGGTGGCGCCGGGCGAGGTGGTCGGGCTGATCGGGCCCAACGGCGCGGGGAAGACCACCCTCCTCGACCTGATCTCGGGCTTCACCCGGCCCGAGACCGGTCACGTCGTGCTGGGCGGGGTCGACCTCACCGACCGGCGCGCCCCGGACCGGGCACTGCTCGGGCTCGGGCGGAGCTTCCAGGACTCCCGCCTGTTCCCGTCCCTCACCGTCGAGGACACCCTCCTGGTCGCCCTCGAGCGCTGGCTCGACGTGCGCGACCCGCTCAACGCCGCGTTCCGGCTGCCGCCCTTCGTCGATGCCGAGGCCGCGGCCCGCCACCGGGTCGACGAGCTGATCGAGCTGCTCGGCCTCGAGGCGTTCCGGACGAAGTTCGTCGGCGAGCTCTCCACCGGCTCGCGTCGCGTCGTCGACCTGGGCTGCGTCCTCGCCCACGCTCCCACGGTGGTGCTGCTCGACGAGCCCTCCTCGGGCATCGCCCAGCGCGAGGCGGAGGCGCTGGGCCCGCTATTGCTGCAGATCCGCGAGGCGCTGGGCGCGTCGCTGATCGTCATCGAGCACGACATGGCGCTCATCTCGTCCATCTCCGACCGCCTCGTGGCCCTCGACCAGGGCCGGGTGGTCACCAGCGGCCCGCCGGCCGAGGTGCTGGCGCACCCCGAGGTCGTCGAGTCCTACCTGGGTGGCGACCGGGCGGTCATCGGCCGCTCCGGCGCCGTCGCCGCCACCGGCCCGTCCTCCCCGGAGCTCCCATGACCCCCACCACCCTCACCCCACCGCCCCGGCCGTCGCTGATCGCCCGCTTCGGTCCGCTGACGGTCGTGCTGGTCGCCCTGGCCCTCGTGGCCGGGCTCGCCTCCACCGGGCGCGATCAGGTCACCACCACGTCGGGCCCCGACAGCGAGGTGGGCAGCGCCGCCGACGAGGTGCCGCTGACCTTCGAGGAGGCGCAGCGGCGCGGCGAGGTGGCCGACCACGACTTCGGCCCCAAGTGCGACCCCACCACGGGCCGGGTGAAGATCCCCTCGGCCTACGCGCCGCCCTGCGTCGCCGCGCCCGAGGGCGTCGAGGGCGGGGCCACCTACCGGGGCGTGACCGCCGACTCGATCAAGGTGGTCGCCTACGAGCCGGCCGACGACGACCTCTCGGCCAGCCTCCAGGACCAGAGCGACTCGCCCGAGGCGGCGCGAGACACCCGCAACAAGATCATCCAGATGATGGCCGCCACCTACGAGACCTGGGGTCGTGAGGTCGAGGTCGTGCCCCTGAAGGGCTCGGGCTCCGACGAGACCTCGGCTCGGGCCGATGCGGTCAAGGTGGCCGAGGAGATCGGGGCCTTCGCCTCCATCGGTGGCCCCGGCCAGGAGTCGGCCTACGCCGAGGAGCTCGCCCGCCGCAAGGTGCTCTGCATCGGGTGCGGCCTGGCCCTGCCCGACTCCGCCTTCCAGGAGAACGCCCCGTACCTGTGGGGCAACAGCCAGCCGCCCGAGCAGTACCTGCTCAACCTGGGGGACTTCATCATCGAGCGCCTGCTCGGCCAGAAGGCGGAGTTCGCCGGCGATCCCGAGATCGCCGCCAAGGAACGGGTCTTCGGCGTGGTGCACTTCGAGCAGGACCCGCCGGTCTTCGGCGGGGTCGAGGACATGGTGGCCAAGGAGGGTGGCGCTCGCGGCTACGACGCGGCCGTGAACCTGACCTACCAGCTGGTGATCTCCGACCTGCCCGAGAAGGCCCGGGTGCTCGTGGCCCGCCTGAAGGAGGCCGGGGTGACCTCGGTGGTCTTCCTCGGCGACCCGGTCATGCCGATCTACCTGACGAAGGCGGCCACCGACCAGGACTACTTCCCGGAGTGGATCATCACCGGCACCGTCCTCACCGACACCACCGTGTTCGGGCGGCTCTACGACCAGCAGCAGTGGGCCCACGCCTTCGGCATCTCGGGCCTGCCCGCCCGGGTGCCGCAGAAGGAGGGCGAGGCCTGGAAGCTCTACGAGTGGTACTACGGCGAGGAGCCGCAGGCGAAGAACACGATCGCCGTGATCAACGAGCCGATCCGCCTGTTCATGCTCGGCGTGCACATGGCCGGCCCGAACCTCACGCCCGAGACCTTCCGCGACGGCCTCTTCAACTACCCGCCCACCGGGGGCACCCCCACGTCGCCCCAGATCTCCTTCGGCGACCACGGCATCTTCGCCAACCCCGACTACAACGCGGTCGACGACATGCAGGTGATCTGGTGGGACGTCGACGCCACGGGCAAGGACGAGCAGGGCGAGGAGGGCACCGGGATGATGCGCTACGCCGATGGCGGCAAGCGCTACCTGCCTGGCGAGATGCCCAACCTCCCGGCCAACGTCTTCCAGGAGGAGGGCTCGGTGCTCGGCTACGACCAGGTGCCGCCGAGCGACGCCCCGCCGGACTACCCGTCGCCGGGGCCGGGCGGCAGCTGAGGTGCCCGCGCTCTCGAAGGGCCGCACCAAGGTCGTCGTGCTGGGCTCGCACGGGGGCCAGCAGATCACCCGGCTCACCGGCTCGCACCTGCGCTGCGGCACGTCGCTCGCCATCGAGGTCGACGGCGAGGTCACCGTGGTGGACTGCGGGTGCGGCAGCGTGCACCGACTCGTCGAGGCGGGCTACGACGCCGACCAGGTGCGCACCGTGCTCATCACCCACTGCCACGCCGACCACGTGGCCGAGCTCGGCAGCCTGGTGGGCTTCGCGTGGTCGTCGGGCCGCAACGGCGCCGACCCCGACCGCCGCCTCGACGTGCACGGCCCGACGGGGATCGCCGACTACGAGGCCGGGACCAAGCTCGCCCTGCGCCGCTCGATCGCCGACCAGGAGGGGCCCCTCGCCCAGGTGCCCACGTTCGACGCCTTCGCCGCCTGGCACGAGATCGTGCCGCCGCGCGAGCCGGTGACGCTGATCGACCGCCCGGAGCTGAGCGTCCGGGCCGTGCGGGTGCAGCACGGCGCCATGCCGTCGCTCGGGTTCCGGGTCGCGACCTCCGACGTGGACGTGGCCATCAGCGGCGACCGGGGTGCCGGTCGCGACGGGTTCGCCGCCTTCGCCGCCGGGGCCGACGCGATCGTCCACGAGGTGATCGACCGGCCGCTCGTGCGCGGGGTGCTCGAGGGCCAGGGGACCGCCCCGAGCTTCATCGACCACCTGGTGGACGATCACACCGACGCCCCCGACGTGGGCCGGGTCGCCACCGAGGCGGGCGTGGCGCTCCTCGTGCTGTACCACCTGATCCCAGCCAACCCCGGCATCGACGACCAGCGCTGGATCGACCTGGTCCGCCCCACCTACGACGGCGAGATCGTGGTGGCCCACGACCTCCAGGTCCTCTAGCGCGGTCCGCTCGCTAGGGTCCGGGCCATGGCCGACCTGACGCTGCTCCACAACCCCAACTGCTCCACCTCGCGCCACGCGCTCGACGAGGTGAAGGCCGCCGGCGTCGACGCCGAGGTGGTCCAGTACCTGAAGGCGCCGCTGTCGGGCGAGCAGCTCCTCGACCTGCTCGACAAGCTCGAGGACCCGCCCGCCGATCTCGTGCGCAAGGACGGCTTCTTCAAGGAGCAGGGCTTGGCCGAGGCCGACTACCAGGACCCGCAGTCGGTGGCCGCCCTGCTCGTCGAGCACCCGCGCCTGATGCAGCGGCCGGTGCTGGTGAAGGGCGACCGAGCGATCATCGGTCGCCCGAAGGACCGGGTCGCGCCGTTCCTCGCCGAGTAGCCGAGCGCGCGCAGGCCGCCCGTGGGGCTCAGGTCTCGGCGTCGAGCACGATCGTCGCGTCGGTGGTGGCTCCCGACGAGGGCACCAGCGAGTCGACCACCCGGTAGCGGGCCACCCACTGATCGGGGGTGACCTCGCAGGTGAGGTAGCCGCGCTGGTGCGCGTTCACGTGCCGGGTCTGCGGTCGGGCGTTCAGCCCGGCCTCGAAGCCCGCCTCGAGCCCGGCGGCGAAGGTGGACGACACCGCGGGGGCCACCAGTTCGGTGGCCACCTTCGGGTTGGCGACGTCGCCGTCGCGGTGCATGTCGAGGGCGATGGCGCAGTGGATGTCGCCGGTGAGCACCACCGGGTTGGTGACCGCCGGGTGCTCCAACAGGTCGAACATCCGCGAGCGTGCGGCCGGGTAGCCGTCCCACTGGTCGAGGTTGACGCCGGCTCCCACGGTGCTCGGCGCGAAGGGCGTCATCACGGTCTGCTGGGCGATGGCGTGCCACGTGGCCGGGGCGGCGGCCAGGTTGCTCGCCAGCCACTGCTCCTGGGCGGTGCCCAGCATGGTCACCTCGTTGCCAGCCATGGCCTCGCAGAGCGGCCCGCCGCCGCTGCCGCAGCGGTACGGCGTGCGGAACTGGCGACCGTCGAGGATCGCCATCCGGGCGAGCTTGCCCCACACGAGCATCCGGTAGATGTCGAACCGGGGGTTGGCTCCGCCCGGCAGCATCACCGGCTGGTGCTCGTACCAGGCTTGGTAGGCCTGGGCCCGCCGCTCGAGGAACGCCGTGGTGGACGTCCCGCTGCTGTCGGCGTCGCCGGCGTAGTTGTTCACCACCTCGTGGTCGTCCCAGGTGACCATCCACGGGAAGGCGGCGTGGGCCGCTTGGAGGTTCGGGTCGCTCTTGTAGAGCGCGTAGCGGTTGCGGTAGTCGGCCAGGGTGGTGGCGGTGGGCGTCCCGTGGGTCCGGGGGCCGCTCGCGTTGGCCTCGTAGATGTAGTCGCCCACGAACGTCACGAGGTCGAGGTCCTCGAGCGCCAGGTTCTGGTGGGCCGTGTAGTAGCCCCGCGCGTAGTGCTGGCACGTGGTGACACCGAAGCGGAGGCTGGCGGGCCGGGCGTTGGGGCGAGGTGCCGTGCGGGTCCGTCCCACCGGGCTGGTCCAACCGGCCGCGGTGAAGCGGTACCAGAACCAGGTGTCGGCGGGAAGGCCGATCGCCCGAGCGTGCACCGAGTGGGCGAGGGCCGGATCGGCGATGGCGTCGGCCTCGGCGATCACGTCGACGAAGTCGGGGTCGAGGGCAAGCTCCCAGTGCACCGCCACCGCGGCGTTCGGCATCCCGCCACCGTTCAGGGGGTCGGGGGCGAGGCGCGTCCAGAGCACCATCCCGTCGGGCGCCGGGTCGCCGCTGGCCACGCCGAGCGTGAACGGGTCGTCGGGGAGCGGCACGGCGTCGGGCAGCGCCCCCGGGCTGCACTGGGGCACGGGCACCACGGCCGCCGCCGCCAGGCCGAGGACGAAGTTCCGTCGCGTCACGATCGCCATGGCCGGACGCTACGACGATGTCCGATCCTGCGCTCGCCCGATGCCGCCGACCTCCCGTTCGGGTGGCGCCCTCAAGTCGGTGGGCCCGGGTGGGTGCGCAGCTTGCGCGCTGGTGGCGCGCGTTCTGCTCACGGTGCGGGCGGGTGGTGGTGGGGGTGAGCGTGTTGCGCGCTGGTGGCGCGGCTTCTGCTCACGGTGCGGGTGAAGGGGGCGCGAGGTGGCCTCGGTGGCGGCGGAGGCCGAGCGCGTGGCGGGCGGCCGTCGGGGGGTCGGGTAAACCGAACGGGCGGCTCGAGCGTGGAGATGGCGTGCGACGACGAGGCGATGACCCCCGATGACGGCCACACCTGAGGTGCCCACGATCCCCGCGCCGGCCGGTGAGGCGTCCTTCGAGGACGTGTTCCGGGCCGACCACCGGGCCGTGGTGGCGATCGCCCTCGCCCTCACCGGCTCCCGTGCGGTGGCCGAGGAGGTCGCCCAGGAGGCGTTCCTCCGCGCGCACCAGCGCTGGGATCGCGTCGGCACCTTCGAGCGCCCCGGTGCCTGGGTGCGCCGCGTCGCCATCAACCTGGCCCTGTCCGACCAGCGGCGCCGGACCAGCGAGCGCCGCGCGCTCGCCCGCCTCGAGCTGGTGCGCCGCGACGATGGCGACCGGGCTGCCGGCGTGGTGGCGGCCGATGCGTTCTGGGCGGCGGTCCGCGAGCTCCCGCCCCAGCAGCGCACGGCGGTGGTGCTCCGCTACGTCGAGGACCGCCCGGTGGCCGACATCGCCGAGATCCTCGAGGTCGCCGAGGGCACGGCGAAGGCCCACCTGCACAAGGCCCGGCGGGCGCTCGCCCGCCGGCTCACGATCGACCTCGAGGAGGAGGAGCGATGAGCACCGAGACCCTGGATCGGGCTGCCGCCCGCGCCGTCGACGCCCTGCACGCCGAGCTGGAGGGCCTCGACACCGAGGCTGCGCTGGAGGCGGTCACCTCGGGACGAGCGGTGGCCCCCGAGCCGAGGGCCCCGCGGCGGCGTCGCGGCACCCGGATCGCTGCGGTCGCCGCCGCGGTGCTCGTGCTCGGCGGCATCGTGGCCGCCCTCCGCCCCGACGGCAGTGGCCGCGACGTCCGGGTCGCCGATGGCCCGCCCATCGACGCCTCGGCGTACGGGGCGGTGGTCGGGCGCCTCGAGAGCCAGGTCGTTCCGGGCCTCGTCGCCGAGGTGCACGGGCCCGAGCTCCTCGGGGCCCGCTCCGAGGTCGCGGTGGCGGTGCGCGGCGCCGCCCCCGGGCGGACGTACCACCTCGCCCAGTGCCTCCGCCCGGGCCTCCCGGTCAACAACCCGGCGACGACGTGCGCCGAGCTCGGTGACCTGGTGATCGGTTCGGATGGAACCGGTGTCGCCGCGCTGCGGCTCCCCGCCGTGTTCATGGGCACGGTCCCCCTCCGCCCGAACGACTGCCGCACGAGCGAGTGCGAGCTGCAGATCGGTCCGCTGGTGGGGGAGGACGAGCCCGAGAGCACCGGCGATGCGGCGGCCTTCGTGCCGTCGAGCGATCCGTTCTACGTGGGCGACGGCTCGGCGCCCTCGCCGTGGCTCCCGCTCGCCTTCGACCCCGCGGCCGAGGTCGATCCGCTCCCGACCCTGTCGGTGACGGCCATCGATGGCCCCGACCAGGGTCGCTGGGTGCGCATCGAGGGCGCGAACCTCGCCCCGGGCGCCCTGGCCCTCACCGTGCAGGGCTTCCTCCAGGAGCCGGCGCCTCCCTTCAGCGAGCTGTCGCCGACGGCGGTGGGCGAGCTGCGGACGGTCGAGGTCGGCGCCGACGGGTCGTTCGAGGTGGAGCTGGCCCTGCCCGACCCCATCGTCCAGGCGCCCGCCGACATCGACGGCGAGGCCCGGACGCCGGCGCCGGTGGCGTGCGGCGCGGCGCCGTGGGCGTGCCGGATCCGGGTCCTCTGGGCGGACGGGGCGCCCTCCGTGGAGGGCACCCCGGCGCTGCTGCCCGAGCCGGTGGCCTACCCCGCGGCCTGACGGTCGCTCAGGCCGCCGCCTCGGTGGCCGGCTCGGGCTCGAGGGCCCAGTCGATGACCTGGTCGACGGTCTTGGCGAAGCGGACCGTGAGCTCCTCGCGGATCTGCTCGGGCACGTCGTCGATGTCGGGCTCGTTGCGCAGCGGGAGGATCACCTCGCGGATCCCCGCCCGGTGGGCGGCCATCACCTTCTGCTTGACGCCGCCGATCGGCAGCACGTGGCCCTGGAGGGTCACCTCGCCGGTCATGGCCACCGAGGCCTTCACCGGGCGGCCGGTGAAGAGGCTGACGAGGGCGGTGGTCATGGCGATCCCGGCCGAGGGGCCGTCCTTGGGGGTGGCGCCGGCCGGGAAGTGCACGTGCACCGCCCGGCGGTCGGCGCCGGCGGGCACGCCGTAGCGCTCCCGGTTCGCCCGGACGTGGGAGAGGGCGATGCGCGCCGACTCCTTCATCACGTCGCCGAGCTGGCCGGTCACCAGCAGGTCGGAGCGGTCGCCGTCGCCCTCCTCCGCGGGCAGGGCGGTGGCCTCGACGAAGAGCACGTCGCCCCCGGCGCCCGTGACGGCGAGGCCGGTGACCACGCCCGGCACCGAGACGCGGTCCTCGATGTCGGTGTCGAAGAACCGGTCGCGTCCGAGCAGGTCGGGCACGGACGCCTCGGTGACGGGGACGGGCTCGGCCCCCTCCGCGCGCTCGGCGACCTTCGCCGCCACCTTGCGGAGCACCTTGGCGAGGGCCCGCTCAAGCGAGCGGACGCCGGCCTCGCGGGTGTGGTGGCGGACGATGCGGCGCAGGGCGTCCTCGTCGACCGTGACGTCGTCGGCGGTCATGCCGGCGCGCTGGAGCTGGCGGGCGAGCAGGTGGTCGCGGGCGATGGCGACCTTCTCGTCCTCGGTGTAGCCGTCGAGGCTCACGATCTCCATGCGGTCGAGCAGGGGACCGGGGATGGTGTCGAGCTGGTTGGCCGTCGCCAGGAAGATGACGTCGGAGAGGTCGAGGTCGACCTCGAGGTAGTGGTCGCGAAACGAGTGGTTCTGCGCCGGGTCGAGCACCTCGAGCAGTGCGGCCGACGGATCGCCGCGCCAGTCGCTGCCCACCTTGTCGATCTCGTCGAGCAGGACGACGGGGTTCATGGCCTTGGCCTCGGTCATGGCCCGCACGATGCGGCCGGGCCGGGCCCCGACGTAGGTGCGGCGGTGGCCGCGGATCTCGGCCTCGTCGCGCACGCCGCCGAGGGCGACTCGCACGAACGAGCGGCCCAGCGCTCGGGCGATGGACTCGCCGAGGCTGGTCTTGCCGACGCCGGGCGGGCCCACGAGCGTGAGGATCGTGCCCTGCCGCACCGGGCTCGCGGCCGTGGCCGGCTCGGGGTCCACCGGAGCGACCGGCAGGCCGTCGTCGCCGTCGGGCTCGTCGCCCTCGGGTCCCTCGGGCAGGGGGAGGTCGGTGGCTGCCGGCGTCGCCCGCTCGGCGCGCTCCTGGCGGAGCTTGCGCACGGCGAGCTCCTCGACGATGCGGTCCTTCACCTCGTCGAGGCCGGTGTGGTCGGCGTCGAGCACGGCGCGGGCGTTGGCCAGGTCGAGGTCGTCGACGGAGCGCTCGCCCCAAGGGAGGTCGAGCACGGTGTCGAGCCACGTGACGATCCAGCCGCGCTCGGGCGACTGCTCGGAGCTGCGCTCGAGCTTCTCGACCTCGTGCTCGGCCGCCGTGCGGACCTCGGCGGGCAGCTCGCGCTCGGCGAGCTTCTGGCGGTAGGCGGCGGGGGAGTCGGCCGCTTCGCCCCCCTCCTCGTCGAGCTCGCCCAGCTCCTTGCGGATGGCGGCGAGCTGCTGGCGGAGGATGAACTCGCGCTGGTTCTTCTCGAGGCCCTCGCTCACCTCGGTGCGGATGCGCTCCTGCACGGCGTGCTCGGCCAGCGCCTCCTTGACCCAGGCGAGCACGAGGCGAACCCGCTCGGCGACATCGACGGTCTCGAGCAGCTCGACCTTGCGGTCGAGCGCCAGGTCGGGCCACCAGCCGGCGGCGTCGGCGAGGGCGTCGGGCTCGTCGAGGCCGCGCAGCACCTCCACCAGCCGTCGGCCGCCGAGGCGCTCGAACAGCTCGCGGAACGCGGCGCGCAGCTCGACGGCGAGCTCACGGGCCTCGTCGGTGACCTCGGGGTCGACCGGCTCGGCCTGGAGCCACAGCACGGTGCCGGTGCCGGCGACGCCGGCGCGCAGCAGGGCCCGGTCGGTGGCCCGCACCACGAGCGCCGGCGCACCCGAGGGCAGCTCGCCGCGCGACTCGATGGTGGCGATGGTGCCGACGCTGGCGTGGCGCCCATCGACCTTGGGCACGAGCAGCAGGCGGTCGTCGTCGCCGGTGGCGGCCACGGCGGCCTTGGCCTCGTCGGACTCGAGGGCGACGGTGAGCACCATGCCGGGCAGCACCACGCCGTTGGGGAGGGGGAGGACGGGGAGGGCGAGCTGCTGGTCGCCGGCGTTCGGGGCGGTGTCGGGGGTGGCGTCGGCCATCGGGGGCTCCTCACGGGGTCAGAGGGAACCTCCACAACGGTACCGACGAACTTGCTATTCCCGCGCTCAGGTTTCCTGCGCCGGGCGCCCACTTGTGCTGCGGCAGGCTGCGCGAGTCGGTGGCGTCAGGCCTGCTGGGCGTCCTCGATGCCCTGGGCGAGGGTGTTCCAGGCCAGGGTGGCGCACTTGATGCGCACGGGGAACTTCACCACGCCGCGCAGCGCCTCGAGGTCGCCGAGGCGCACCCCCTCGGGGGCCTCGACGGGCATGTCGGCGGCGGTCCCGCCGTCCTCGCCGTCCTCGCCGAGGGAGCTCTCGTGGATGCTCATCATCGCCTTGAACGCCTGCGTGAGCGCGGCCACCTCGGCGACCGTCTTGCCCTTCACCGCAGCCGACATCATCGACGCCGACGACTGGCTGATCGAGCAGCCCTGGCCGCCGATGCGGATGTCCTGCACCACGCCAGCGTCGTCCAGGTCGAGGTAGACCACGATCTCGTCGCCGCAGAGCGGGTTGAACCCCTCGGTGCGGGTGGCCGGCGGGGCATCGAGCTCGCCCCGGTTCCGGGGGTTGCGGTAGTGGTCGAGGATGATCTCTCGGTAGAGATCCTCGAGTCCGGGCATGGTGCGGCCTCCGAGGGCGGTCAGAACGAGAAGAAGCTTGCCGCGTCGGCCAGCGCGTCGGCCAGCGCATCGACGTCGGCGTCGTCGTTGTAGACGTAGAACGAGGCGCGGGCCGTGGCGCCCACGCCCAGCACCTGCATCAGCGGCTTGGCGCAGTGGTGGCCGGGGCGCACGCACACGGCGTGCTCGTCGAGCACCTGCGACAGGTCGTGGGGGTGGACGCCCTCGAGGGCGAGCGACAGGACGCCGCCGCGCATCGCCGGCTCGGCGGGGCCGTGGATGGTGAGGGTGTCGCCGAAGCGCTCGGTGAGCGTGCGCATGGCGTACGCGGTGATCGAGACCTCGTGCTCGCGCACCGCCTCCATCCCCAGCGCGTCGAGGTAGTCGACCGCGGCGGCCAGCCCGATGATCTCGGCGATCGGCGGGGTGCCGGCCTCGAACTTGGCCGGAAGCGCGGCGGGGAGGAAGCCGTCGAGCGTGACGTTCAGGATCATCCCGCCCCCGCCCAGCCACGGCGGCATGGCCTCGAGCAGCTCCTCGCGGCCCCACAGCACCCCGACGCCGGTGGGTCCGAGCATCTTGTGGCCCGAGAAGGCCGCGAAGTCCACGCCGAGCTCGTCGAGGCGGGTGGGGAGGTGGGGCACGTACTGGCAGGCGTCGAGGCACACCAGCGCGCCCGCCGCGTGGGCCTTGGCGGTGAGCTCGGCGATGGGGGTGATCGTGCCGGCCACGTTGCTCATGGCCGTGAGCCCGAGGAGCTTCACGCCGTCGAGCAGCGTGTCGATCTCGCTGAGGTCGAGCTGGGCGTCGGCGGTGAGCGGGATCCAGCGGACCTCGAAGCCCTTCTCGGCGGCGAGCTGGAACCAGGGGACGATGTTGGCGTGGTGCTCGAGCTGGGTGAGCAGAACGGCATCTCCCGGGCCGAGGTTGGCCCGGCCCCACGACTGGGCCACCAGGTTGAGCGCCTCGGTGGCGTTCTTGGTGAACAGCACCTCGGTCTCGGGCTTGGGGGCGCCGATGAAGCGGCCGATGCGGAGGCGGGCGGCCTCGAGGGCGTTGGTGGCCTTCTCGGCGATCTCGTACACGCCCCGGTGCACGTTGGCGTTGATCGTCTCGTAGTACTCCGACATCGCGTCGATCACGGCTCGGGGCTTCTGCGACGAGGCCGCCGAGTCGAGGAACACGATCGGGCGGCCCTTGACCTCCTGCTGGAGGATCGGGAAGTCGGCCTTGACCTTGGCGACGTCGAAGGGCTCGGTGGCGGTGGTCATCGTGGGCCCATCATGGCGCGACCGGCAGGCGCCAGGCCTCGTAGCCCGCGGTCTCGAGCTTGGTAGCGAGCGCCATGTCGCCCGACTCGACGATGCGCCCGTCGATCAGCAGGTGGACGTGGCTCGGCTGCAGCTCGTCGAGCAGGCGCTGGTAGTGGGTGACCACGAGCAGCCCGAGCTGGGGTCGATCCTTCTGCACCTCGCGCACGCCCTCGGCCACCACCCGCAGCGCGTCGATGTCGAGGCCCGAGTCGGTCTCGTCGAGGACGGCCAGCTCGGGCTCGAGGATCGCCATCTGCAGGATCTCGTTGCGCTTCTTCTCGCCGCCCGAGAAGCCCTCGTTGAGGTAGCGGTCGGCGAACGACGGGTCCATCGCCAGGCGCTCCATCCACTCCATGATCGACAGCCGCAGCTCGAGCATCGACAGGTCGATCCCCTTGCGGGCCGACAGGGCCTGGCGCAGGAAGTTGAGCACCGACACGCCCGGGATGGCCTGGGGGTACTGGAAGGCGAGGAAGATGCCGGCCTTGCCCCGGTCGTCGGGGCCCCAGGTGGTGATGTCCTCGCCCTGGAAGCGGATGGTGCCGCCGGTGACCTCGTACTCGGGGCTGCCGAGCAGGGTGCTGGCGAGGGTGGACTTCCCGGAGCCGTTGGGCCCCATGAGGGCGTGGACCTCGCCGGGGAGGATGGTCAGGCTCACCCCTCGCAGGATCTCGTTGCCGTCGGCGCGGACGTGCAGGTCCTCGATCTCGAACAGGGGCGTGTCGACCATGGGGGCCAGTGTATTAGCACTATGGCGATAGTGGTAATGGCGGAGGTCGCCCGGAAGATCGAACGATCCGCGAAACCCGGGCCCGATCGGGACCAGAACCTGCGCTCGGGGTGTTTCATGGTCCGCAAGCCGTTCGCCGAGGTGCCCCGGAGGTGCCCACCGTGCTGTTCCACCGCTCCAAGCCCGCCATGCCCACCGCCGAGACCGCCCTGCCGGGGCGCCCCGAGCCCGCGTTCGCCATCAGCGGCGTCCACGCCGTCAACGGCCACCCCATCGTCCCGCCCTTCCCGGAGGAGATGGAGACCGCCATCTTCGCCATGGGGTGCTTCTGGGGTGCCGAGCGGATCTTCTGGCGCCTGCCCGGGGTGTTCTCGACCGCCGTGGGCTACGCCGGCGGCTTCACCCCGAACCCCACCTACGAGGAGACGTGCACGGGGCTCACCGGCCACACCGAGGCCGTGCTCGTGGTCTTCGACCCCGCCCAGACCACCTATCGCGACCTGCTCCAGGCGTTCTTCGACGAGCACGACCCGACGCAGGTCGACGGCCAGGGCAACGACCACGGCACCCAGTACCGCTCGGCGATCTACTGGACCACGCCCGAGCAGGAGCAGGAGGCCCGGGCGGCGGTCGACGCCTTCGGCGCCGCGCTCGCGGCGGCCGGTCGCCGGCCCATCGCCTCGGAGCTGGCGCCGGCCGGCGAGTTCTTCTACGCCGAGGAGTACCACCAGCAGTACCTGCACAAGGTCCCGAACGGCTACTGCGGGTTGCAGGGCACCGGCGTGGTGTGCCAGCTCCCCGGCCCCACCGCCGACCTCGACGTGAGCGACGCGGCCATCTCGGAGGAGGCCCGATGACCGACGATCCGAAGCTCAAGCCCGTCGCCTCCAGCGACGACGAGTGGCGCGAGCGCCTCGACCCCGAGGAGTACGAGGTCCTGCGGCGCGCCGGCACCGAGCGGGCGTTCACCGGCGCCTACACCGACGTGGAGGATCCGGGCCTGTACCGCTGCAAGGCGTGCGGCAACCCGCTCTACCGCTCGGACGCCAAGTTCCACTCGGGCAGCGGCTGGCCCAGCTTCACCGAAGCGGTGTCGCCCGACGCGGTCGAGGTCCACGAGGACCGCAGCTACGGCATGGTGCGCACCGAGGTGCGCTGCGCCCGGTGCCACAGCCACCTCGGCCACGTGTTCCCCGACGGTCCGGTCGATCGCGGCGGGCTGCGGTTCTGCATGAACTCCATCGCCCTCGAGCTCGACCCCGAGGACGCCGCCGCCACCTGATCGCCCGGCCGGCGCCCGGCGCGCCGGGCCCGATCCGTCGGCTGCCGACGTCGTCGGCACGGTTCGTGCGCTGGTGGCGCGCGTTCGAGGTGGAGAACGCCGGCGCGTGGGGGATCAGGGGTTCGACCTCACGCGTGGTCGCGGAGGTCCTCCTTCCAGGTGCGGAAGCGCTCGTGATGGTGTTCGGGCCCGTCGCCCGAGCCGGTGCCGTCGGCGAGGAGCTCGAAGGTGTGCTGCCGACCGAGGTCGTCGGCGAGGCAGGTCCAGTAGGTGGCCGGCCCGCGGGCGTCGCCCGCTCGCCACAGCAGCCAGGGGCCGATGCGTCGCAGGTACCGGGCGTCGTCGAGGGCGAGGAGGGCGGCGGGCGCCTCCACCCAGGCCCGCGCCGCGATCGAGCGATCGCGCGTCGGCGTATCCGGCAGGTCGTGGGTGTGCACGGGGGTGTCGTCGACGGGTCGCAGGTGCGACGGCAGGGCGCCGCTCGGTTCGCTGGTCGGTTCGCCGGTCACCGCCCCATCGTCGCAGGTCCGCCCGCTCGCCGGGAGGCCTCCGGCGGTCCCGATCCGGGCCTGGCGCCGCCGGGGCGCGAAGGCGCCTCTGGTACGCTCGCCGCCCGGTCGGAGGCGCCTCCTGCGCCGCGGCCCGAGGGGAGCACACCGTGGCCGCGATCCAGCTCGAGCGTGCGTGGTCGGCGATCGCCCGACCCGTCCGGCCCTACAGCCGGGCCGTGCACCGGACGGTGCTGCGCGTGCCCGCCCGCGTCGAGTGCCCGGTGTGCGGGTGTTCGGGCGTCCGCTTCCAGGCGAGCCGCAAGCCTCGCCGACCCAACCGCATCTGCCCGGGGTGCAAGTCCACGGAGCGCTACCGGGCGCTGCAGCTGTACCTGACCGAGCGCGGGCCGGTGCCGCCGGGGACGCGACTGCTCGAGGTCGCGCCGATCCACACCGTGCGCGCCACGGCTGAGCGCCTCGGCTACGAGTACAGCAGCGTCGACCTCCGATCGGCCAAGGCCCTCGTCCACGGCGACCTGTGCGCCCTGCCCTACGCCGACGGCGCCTTCGACGTGGTCGTCTGCTTCCACGTCCTCGAGCACGTGCCCGACGACCTCACCGCCGTGCAGGAGCTCGCCCGGGTGGTGGGCGCTGACGGCGACGTCATCGTCGTCGTGCCGCGCGACCGGCGCCTCGCCGAGACCTTCGAGGACCCCGATGCCGACCCGGCCGACTACGAGCGGCTCTACGGCCAGTCCGACCACGTCCGGATGTACGGCGAGGACGTGACCGCGCGCTGGGTCCCCACGGGTGTGGCCATCGAGGAGGTGCCGTGGACCGCGTGCTTCACGCCCGACCAGCACGCCCGGGCGGCGCTCACCGGCGACGACGACCGGTTCTGGCTGCTGCGCGCCGGGGCCTGAGCCCCCGCCGCTACCAGCCTCGGTCCACCCACTCCTGGAGGTGGGGCGACTCCGCGCCGATCGTCGTGCGGTCGCCGTGGCCCGGGAGCACGATCGTGTCGGCGGCGAGCGGCGAGAAGATGCGGTCCTCGATGGAGCGGATGATGGTGGGGAAGTCGCCGCCCTCGAACGAGGTCGCGCCCGGGCCGCCGGGGAACAGGGTGTCGCCGGTGAAGAGGATCGGCGCCCCCTCGAGCTGGAAGCACATCGAGCCGGGCGTGTGGCCGGGCGTGTGGATGGTGTGCAGCCGGAGGCGGCCGACCTCGATCACCGCCTCGTCCTCGAGGATCTGGTCGTAGCTCGGCAGCATCGCCGCGTCCTGCTCGGTCACGTGCACGGCGTAGCCGGCGTCTCGCAGTTCCGGCACCGCCTGGATGTGGTCCCAGTGGCCGTGCGTCTCGAGCACCTGCCGCACGCCGAGCGCTCGGCACAGCTCGAGGAGGCGCTCGTGCTCGTTGGCCGCGTCGAGGAGCACGGCGTCGCCGGTCTCGGTGCAGCGCAGCACGTAGACGTTGTTGTCGAACGGGCCCACCACCACCTGGTGGATCTCGGCCGTCGCGTCGGACCAGATCAGCGTCTCCATGGCGCCAGTCTGCCGTCCGAGCGGCTCAGGTGGACGCGACGTCGAAGCCCAGCGCCAGCGCCACCGGGATCTGGCGCGGGTCGAAGGTGACGAAGGTGATGGGCCGGGGGAGCCGGTCGGCGGCGGCGAGGTGCAGGGCGTCGACGGTGCGCAGCGGCTGCTCGCGGCAGAGCTCGGCGGCGCGGTCGAGGCAGCGCTGGTCGAGCGGAACCACGTGGATGCGCTCCCAGTCGTCGCGCAGCGCCCGCCGCACCTGGTCGCCGTCGCCCGCGACGTCGCACACGCGGTCGACCATGCCGAGGGCCTCGGTGCGGGCGAGGGCGGACGCGCACCAGGTGCGGTCGGCCGCCATGGCCTCCAGCACGATCGGCCGGTGCGGCCCCGAGAGGTAGCGGCCGAGCAGCGCCGAGGTGTCGAGGACGAGCGTCACGAGCCGCGGACCTCGCGCAGGACCCGGTCGAGGCGGCCACCGGTCCACGTGTCGATGCGCACGCCGGGCTCGGCCGGACGATCGCCTCGTCGAGCGGGTTCCAGCAGGCCCCGGGCCACCAGGTCGTCGATGCTCACCGAGGCGTCCGCGGGCTCCACCGGGCCCAGCTGGGCGACCGGCCGACCGGCGATGGTGATGACGATGCGCTCGCCCGCCCCCGCCCGCCGGACGAGCGAGGTGAGGGCGCCGCGCAGCTCGCGGATGCCCGTGGTGCTCCTGGCCATCGGCGAAGTGTACGCATGTGTACGCGTCGGGGCGTGCACGGGCGCCCCGGCGTGCGCCACCATGCTCCGACCGATCGCCCACCCACCGAAGGGGACCCCGTGAACTTCGCGTTCAACGAGGAGCAGGAAGAGCTCCGCAAGACCGTCCGCCAGTTCCTCGAGGCCAAGTCGCCCGAGTCCGCCGTCCGCGAGCAGATGGACACCGACGCCGGCTTCGACGCCGCCGTGTGGTCGCAGATGGGCGAGCAGATGGGCCTCCAGGGCCTCATCGTCCCCGAGGAGTTCGGTGGCTCGGGCTACGGCTACATCGAGCTCATCGTCGTGCTCGAGGAGATGGGCCGGGCGCTGCTGTGCGCGCCGTTCTTCTCGACGGTCGTGCTGGCCGCCAACACGCTCATCCACTCCGGTGACGACGCGGCCAAGGCCGCCCACCTGCCCGGCATCGCGGCGGGCGAGACCATCGCCACGCTCGCCTTCACCGAGGAGAACGGGCGCTGGGACGAGGCGGGCATCACCGCCACCGCCAGCAAGGACGGCGACGCCTGGAAGCTGAACGGCACGAAGATGTACGTGCTCGACGGCCACACGGCGAACCTCCTGATCGTCGCCGCCCGCACCGACGCCGGCGTGAGCCTGTTCGCGGTCGACGGCGACGCCGCCGGGGTCACCCGCACCGCGCTGGCCACCATGGACCAGACCCGCAAGCAGGCCAAGGTGGAGCTGGCCGACGCCCCCGGCACGCTCATCGGCGCCGACGGCGAGGGCTGGTCGGTCCTCGAGCGGGTGCTCGACCTCGCCGCGGT
>ERZ795053.994-NODE-994-length-36261-cov-6.801083_pt1 | contig 36261 bp, 31 predicted proteins | sample MGYA00375137_ERZ795053 | MGnify/ENA primary metagenome ERZ795053 (study PRJEB30182, sample SAMN05720284) | activated sludge metagenome | isolation source: Anaerobic digester | place: Hong Kong | collected 2014-12-17 ...
ATTGGTCTTCATAACCTATGCGTGTGGCAAAGAGTTGATTGCCTATCATTGAATGGTCAAAATAGAAAGTTCCTTCTTGGTCACAGAAGTAGTTCACTCCGGTTGATTCATCTAAAAGGATAACATCAAGGATCACACTCTGATTGATGCTGTCAATAAATATAATAGATTGAGAAAATGAATGGAAACAAACGAACACATTTGCAAAAAAGAAAAATATGGTTTTCATCTAGTTCAAAAATCTTTTTTGATCAATGGTTGTTATTCAAATCTCTTTTTCAGCTCCTTTTCTGTTAATACGATAGGTATAATAATGAGTGTAATGATGACAATTAATGAAATTATAACTGCTGCATTAGTAGGATTGATTGGTATGAAAAGTAAAGCAAGGCCTATGAGTCCGGTAATGGAACCATAAATGGCCAATTGATTGGCACTATATTTTTGTGCAAATTCCCAAGACTCTTGGCTATTTTTTGATCTTTTGGTACGATAACCGTATAGATTATTGATTTTTTTAGGAGGAAATTTATGCATGAGCAGGCCAGCTACCACAATGGTCAATCCCGTAAGTACGAAAAGTAGAGCTATCGGATTATTCGTCATATTCATCATCTTGAAATTAATTTAAGACAAAGTAAAGTTATATTTTTTATGATATTTCGCAAGGCTAACCAAAAATATAGTTAATTTTGGGCTCTCAAAAAATAATGACTTAGAATGACCGAATATTTCAAGCAATTAACTAGTGAAGAGTACGAAAGATTGAAAGATGCGATTCCGTTGATTACCATTTTAGTCGCCGGAGCAGACGGCAAATTTGAAAAGGAAGAGTTGAATTGGGCAGAGAAAATTGCCAGTATCAGAAGTTATAAAATGTCTGATGATTTAGTAGGTTTTTATAAAGATGTCGGCATTAATTTCCACGAAAAACTGGAAGATTATGTAGATGCGTTCCCTAAAAATGTGGATGATAGAAATGATATTATTTCTGATAGACTAGAAGATTTGAATGACATTTTACCAAAATTAGACCCAAGAGTTGGAGCTCACTTGTACGACAGCTATCTTTCATTTGCGAAGCACGTCGCATCTGCAAGCGGTGGTTTTTGGGGATTCTTTTCAATTGGTCCAAAGGAGGAAAGAATGATGAAACTTCCAATGATTAATCCCATTTTCTTTGAAGAAGATTAATCTCAAAAAGCTAAAATATAACGACATAGTATTGTGAATCATCAGTATTCACTAAGTTTAGAAGTACTCAAGAGAGAAGAAGAATTATTTAAAATTTTTCTTATCTCTCGGGGTATTGACTCCGTTGAGTGGGAAATTATAAAATCTGAAAACCCAGAAAAGCTTGATGGACTATTGACCATGTTTTCTGACTATTACTTGAATCACTTATTAGAAACCCATCGGTATTATTTATTGAAATCCTCAACACTTATAAGTGCTTTAAGACTCGATGATTCTGGGATTTCTTATTTTCAGTTGAAGTTAGAAAATATTCTAAATGATCAGATGAATACTCACGGTACATTGCAACATTTTAATACAAGTTATACCCAGAGTCCAAAGGAACATTTGTTTCAACTCATCGAACTCGGTTATCAACCAGTTGAATCAAGGTATTTCAACGATTTGGCATTGAAATATGCCGAGCAAATTGAATTAAAATGAGTCATTTAAATTACAAAATAATTGGAGAAGGTCACCCAATCGTCTTTTTGCACGGATTATTTGGGATGTTAGATAATTGGCAGACTTTCGCGAGAAAGTTATCAGAACATGGTTATATGTGCATCATCGTGGATCAACGAAATCATGGTCGATCTTTTCACTCACCTGAATTTAACTATGAGCTGCTCTCGGATGATTTGCATACTTTTTTAGACGAAATGCACATTTTTAAAACCCATTTGTTAGGACACTCTATGGGAGGTAAAACAGCCCTGAAGTTTACCAGCGAGTATGAGGATTATGTTGAAAAATTGATTGTAGTTGATATCGGATTGAAAAGTTATCGAGGAGGTCATGAGTTGATTTTAGATGCACTTAATGCTGTGCAACTTGAAGAGATGAATGATAGAGAAGCGGTTCAAGAATTTTTAGGCACGTTTGGGTTTGGAAAAGAAGTCATATTATTTCTAATGAAAAATTTGAGTAGAGGAAAAGATGGTAATTTTTATTGGAAAATGAACTTAAAATCCCTTACTGACCATTATGATGAAATACTGGAAAGCGTTATGATCAGAGGAGAGATTGATGTGCCTACGTTATTTGTAAAAGGTGAAAAATCTCGGTACATCATTGATGAAGATTGGCCCTTGATTCATTCAATTTTTCCAAACGCCGAACTTCAGACCGTAAAAGGAGCAGGACACTGGGTACATGCCGATGCACCAGAAGAACTATTATCCAGTGTCTTGAAATTTTTAATGAACTAAAAACGTTACTATTTATTTATTTTAATGAGGAATATCTATAATATGAACATAAATTTTAAGATTTTAATAGGACTGATAATTTTTGCTTCATCAGGAGTACTTAAGGCACAGGGAGACGAAAAATTATTTGAAATTTCTAAAAATATAGAGATTTTCGTTAATACATATAAGTCTCTAAATGAGAATTATGTGGATGATTTAGATCCATCAGAATTAATGCGTACAGGAATTGATGCTATGGTGAAATCATTGGATCCCTATACCAATTTCATTTCTGAATCTCAGGTTGAAAGTTATCGAATTGTAGATGATGCCAAATACGAAGGTGTGGGCTGCGAATTTGAAATTCTTGATAATACACCGACCATTACAACAGTATATAATAATAGCCCAGCACTGACTTCTGGCTTATTGCCAGGAGATAAAATTATGGTTATCAATGGACTGTCAGTCGCAGGAAAATCAAAAATCGAAATTGAAGCCGCAATTAGAGGTCTTCCCGGAACCAAATTAATAGTTGGAATTCAAAGAGGAAATGATTCGAGTGTTCAAAACATTGAGATAACAAGAGGTGAGTGGATGGTGAGCAATGTGCCATATTATGGAATCATAAGAGATGATATTGGTTATATAAATTTAAGTACTTTCACTGCCAATGCAGCTGCCAATATTAAAAATGCACTAGACGAACTCAAAAAAGAAGACCCAAATCTCAAAGGACTAATATTAGATTTGAGAAATAACGGTGGTGGTCTCTTGAGAGAAGCATTGGCAATATGTAATCTTTTTGTACCTAAAGGAGAAGAATTAGTTACCACTAAAGCCAAAGACCCAGCAAAAGATCAGTCTTATAAAACGATGAATATACCGGAGGATTTAGATATCCCATTGGTGGTTCTGGTGAATAAAAGGAGTGCTTCAGCCTCTGAGATTGTATCGGGGGTGATTCAGGATTTAGATAGGGGAGTAATAGTCGGACATAGGACTTATGGAAAGGGATTGGTACAGAACACTCAAGATATTGGGTACAATAATCGCCTGAAAACGACCATTTCACGATATTACATACCCAGCCAACGCTGTATTCAGGGATTTGAATATGAAAATGGTGAACCTGTAGATATTTCGGATGATAAAAGGTCAAAATTTAAAACGAAAAATGGTCGTATTGTGTTGGATGGCGGAGGAATCACTCCCGATGTCAAAACCGAAGAAGTCAAAATTTCTCCTTTTACGCAATCTTTGATTGACAAAAATTTAATTTTTTATTATGTGAATGATTTTGTGTCTAGACATGACAGCATTGTAGAACCAGATAAGTTCGAATTTGTGGAGTACCCTGATTTTGTAAAATTTGTTAAAAACAGAGGTTTTGCCTTTAGTTTTAAGTCGGAAAAAGAAATTAAAAATCTCGAAACGATGCTTCAAGAAGAGCAACTTTCTGAGATTACTAAACAGGATATTCAAGAATTACTTCAAAAAATAAATTCAGCTAAATCCAATGATTTTTTCGTGTCGAAGGAAAAGGAAATTGTAGATCAAATCGAACAAGAAATTGTGTCGAGATATTATTTTGAAAACGGGAAGATTAGAAAAACACTTTCTTCAGATAGTGAGGTTACGACAGCGGTGGACATATTGAAAGATAAGGCTCAGTATAATCGGATTCTTGGAATAAATAATTAATTTTTAACTCTAGGCTTGATGAAATCTAAAAGCATGAGTATCATTGGATCTGGTAATGTTGCCAGCCATTTGGCTAATGCCTTTTTTCATCAGGATTTTGAAATCATCTCAGTTTACGCAAGGAGTCTTGATAAATTGGCTTTTTGTGACCAACTTTCAATTGAAAAAAATGTACTCGATTATAGTGTTCCTATCGAGGGAGATGTCATATTTTTATGTGTTTCTGATGATTCTATAAAAACTGTCGCTTCTAACATAAAGATTGATGCCCATCAAATAGTAGTTCATTGCTCGGGTGGAGTCAACCTGGATGTTCTGAGGGAAATCAACTCTCAGTGTGGAGTATTTTATCCTCTTCAAAGTTTTTCTAAAAACACTTTTGTCAATATCAAGTCAGTACCGATATGTGTAGAAGGTAACACACGTGAGATTGAAAATGAATTGGCGAAAATAGCCAATGCGGTTAGCAATCGGGTAGTCTCACTCAATTCCTATGATAGAGCTAAGCTTCACTTGGCAGCCGTGATGGTCAATAACTACGTAAACTTTCTGATCGGAAAAGTGCAAGAATACTCAACAAAAGAAAACTTAGATTTTACATTGCTTGAGCCGTTAATTAATGAAACCATACTCAAAGCCTTGAGTGGCGATGCCCTCAAGAAACAAACAGGACCGGCAAAACGAGGAGACGTTGACGTGTTGAGCCAAGAACTAAAAATGCTTTCCGGTTATCCTGAATTGCAGAAAATTGCAGACGTTTTTAATCAAGAAATATTGCACTATTATGAGATGGATCGGTGACATAGACCATAAGTACTTGAAAATAGCCGCTTTTCAGATGGGTACACGACTAAGCTTGCAGTTTTCGAATGGTGAAATCGAATACGTATTTAAGTTGAGAGATAATGAAAATTTAAGAAATCTGTCAGACTTAAAGGCATTGTTAACCTCAGATTTCTTAGTAGAAATTGAAGACTCAATAGAAAAAATGCAGTCAAAGTTAATTGATAATTTACGTGAAATGAACAGAAAAAATGAGGCAGATGACGATTTTCCGTCAATAATTTAGAGGATATATTTTACCCCCATTTTAAGACCTAGAGTATTGATTTTATCATCATTTGGACCTATCCCACCAGTGGAAACGAATCTCGTAAGATTTGGCTCTAAATTAATTTTTAATTTATCAGAAATGTTATAATCCAGACCCACTGCGAGCATTAAACTAGTAAAATAATTATCTTTAAAGTTGCCACCTTCGAGCAAACCGGCAGAAAATTCTTTTTCTAACAGTAAGTTGTTGTTAGCAGCTAGTTGGTCAAATCTATTGCCGTTGGTTCGTTTGTTGTCAATTTCATATTCAGAATCGGCCACGATATTGAGCTTTATACCACCTTTAAAATAGGCTGAAAGGCGATTGCTGAGATCAAAGCTATATTGAAGTGCCAGAGGAATTGACAACACATTGAGCTTTATTTGGCTGAGATTGGCCACATTATCAATATAAGGAAATTGATATGCTTCACTCGGTGAGTACACAAATTTCGTGTATTCCACTCCGAAGTTTCCTGATAGATGGTCTGTAATATTCTTTTTTATCTCCAATCCATAACTAACGGCATAAGTTGAATTACTATAACTTGGAAGATTATTTATTATATCAAATGGTGTATTGACACTGACACTGTTCACATTGACATAATTCGAAATTTCTTGTTTATTGGATTTATCATTTTTTCTTTCTTCTGAATCGTAAGTATTCAGATTTAAGGAGTTTTGAGAGTCAACCTGAGTACTTGTAATGTCTATTTTTTCAACTTCTGTAAAGATCTTTTGCTGCTCAATATTGATATTAATTTTATCTGATGACGCAATGTGTCGAGTATTCCTAAGTGGGGGTAACTCCGCAAATTCTTTCACTTTTGGCTTGATTGCACGATGATCCACCGGAACTACTATTTTGGCATTATCGATTGCGTTTGAGATATAGGCTTCTTTATATTGGTATTGAGCCTCTTCCGAATTTTTTATAAGAGATTCATTGTATTTTTTGGTGGCGGCATAATAATATGATTCCGTGTTTGGACTTTTAAGCAATCCAAAGCTATGAATGAAAAAGAATACGAGGAATATCAAAGCCAATTCAATGCTTTTGGATATATAAATCGAATTGATGCGTCTTTCCTGCAATTCCAGTTTTTCCTTTAATAACTGCCAATGTGAGTTCGTTGGCCTCGTTGACTTCCTACTTGATAGAGCTTTTGAAATCAATTCATCAAATTCTTTTTCTTGGATAAATTCCTTGTCTAATTTATCCGAAAAGCCTTCCCAGTCCATCCTGTTGGTTTGGGAGATTTGGTTTAATTTTTCTTTCAATATTTCGTCAAATTCCTTCGACATTCCTATTGTTTTTTGATAAGATTAGCGCTTTAAGTTTTGTTCTGGCTTTCACCAAATTTGATCTTGAAGTGCTCTCTGTAATTCCCAAAATCTCTCCGATTTCCCTATGGCTATAACCATCCATAACATATAAGTTAAAGACTGACCTATAGGCAGGTGTCAAGAGCCTTAAGCATTCTAAAATTTCATCGGCCGACATTTTACTTATGGCATCCGCTTCATTAGAAAAAAGATGATAAGCCGTATCGATATTATCAGTACGTCTTCTGGATTCTCTTCGGTAATAATCTATACACGTATTGACCATTACTCTTCTTATCCATGCTTGCAAAGAAGTGCCAGGCTGGTATTTATCAAGATATCGAAATACTTTGATGAATCCATCGTGTAAAATATCGAGGGCATCATCATCACTGTTAGCATAGCGCTGACATACCAGCAACATACTTTCAAAATGATCCTCATAGATGATTTTTAATGCCCATTTTTCTTTTGCAATACAAGCATTTATAAAACCAATCTCTTTTTCTCGAATTTCTATTGAAATATCCATAAGGTAAATATAATGTGTCACGAAATATTATCAATGCACAAGATACAATTTATTAACGAACGAAAAGCTTAAATGCTTACTATAACAAATTTTTAACCCTTAAGATATTAAAATGAATGGTGTTATTCTTAACTCAAAATGCAGTTGAAACTACGAGATCGATACCATTCTATTTGGACTAAAAGCAATAAGATTTTTTATGGATTAAAGGAGGCATTTCCCTCTAAAACCTCTGGCTGCATAATAAGATTCGGCGCCATTATGATAAATAAATACCCTTCCAAATCTAAAATCGCCAAAAATAGCGCCTCCCAAATCTCTGACGTTTTCAGTGGTTTTTAGCCAGCTCGATGTGACGGTGTCAAAAGCCTCAAATTTTTGTAAATGGTGATAATCTTCTTCGGTAAGGAGATCTATTCCCATTTCCTTCGCCATATTTTCAGCACTATCTTGAGGTTTAAATTTTTTCCTAGATTCCAAAGCTAACTCGTCATAACAGAAACTTCGTCTGCCTTTTGGGCTTTCTCGGCTACAATCAACATAACAAATATGAACTTCGCCTAAATTTTCGAGTTCGATGACATCGGGTTCACCACCGCTCTGCTCCATCGCATAAATACTCGCTAGTTTAAACTGATTTGATTTGAGTTTGGTTTCGACCTGATCCCATGTTATGTGTGGATGTCGATGCTTGTTTTTGTCAAATCTTTTTTTCAATAATTCAATGAATGAATTCTGAGTTTCCGCTGAAATGTTCTCTTTCATGATTGTTCGCCATTATTGTGATAAAAATAGCATTTTATGCGAACTCTTACATCTATAACAAGAATTTTCCAACCGAAATAATTGCTAAACCCAAGTCAATCAATGAATATTTAGTTGCTAGGTTGGTATTTAACGGGAACGGTTTTTTGAGTGGGCTTCTCCTCGCTATGATAATTTGCCATAAACCTTTTCCATGGAGTCGTTTTGTGATAATTTCCAGCAAAATAACTCAACATCATTTCTAGATTTTCCGCATCTTGAAAGCCTTGAATCGGTTGGATTAACTCAAAGTCTTCGTTTAAGAAAACGATGGAAGGGTAGGACATTCGACCTCTTAGCAATGCCGAGGCCAGTTCGTGGTATCCTCGTCTGCCACTGCTCACATATTTATAGGTGTTGCCATTTAGTTCAATATCTTTTTTGTATTCGGCATCAAATTTTACCGGGTAATAATTTTCATTGATGAGATTTATAACTTCAGGATTTTGAAATGTGGTCTTGTCCATTTTTTTGCACCAACCACACCAATCAGTATATACATCTATGAATATCTTCTTTTTCGTGATTTTAGACTTGGCAATGGCTTCGTCCCAAGACATCCAATGTATAGATTCCTGTGAATGAGCCAATTGTGTAAAGCAGGCCAAAAAAACTACTATGGAGATTTTAGTCACGTTCATTATTTTAAAACTGTATTTCAATTTCTATCTACAAAGTTAATACTAATACAACAGCTTTTACAAATACAAAGGAACAAGAACGAATTCATTTAAATAAACTTTAACTTTTAGGGAGGTGTTTGAAATTTTAAATACTTCACCCACCTTTCTTCCATAAATTAACCGATTATGCCAACATACTCAATGGATTTTCGAGCATGGATTTAAGTGTTTGCAGAAATTTAGCACCTTTTGCACCATCTACCACACGGTGATCGCAGCTTAATGTCACCTTCATCACGTTTCCAACTACGATTTCCCCATTCTTTACAACGGGTTTCTGCACTATTGAGCCTACGGCTAGTATGCAGGCATCAGGAGGGTTGATGATTGCTGTAAATTCATCTATGTCGAACATCCCCAAATTTGAAATAGTAAAAGTGTTTCCTTGCATTTCTTGTAAGCCTAGTTTTTTATCTTTCGCTTTTCCGGCAAGGGATTTGACTTCGGTATTGATTTGTGATAGAGATTTATAATCCGCATCGTTGATGACCGGAACTAGTAAGCCTTCCTCGACAGCAACGGCGACCCCGATATTGATATGGCTGTTAATTCTGATTTTATCACCTAACCAGCTTGAATTGATTTCGGGGTGTTTTCTAAGCGCTTGAGCACATGCCTTGATGACAATATCATTAAAAGAAATTCTTATTTCTGAATTTTCATTGACGGCTTGTCTCGCAGCCATTGCATTGTCCATGTTCATCTCCATAGTGAGATAGAAGTGCGGTGCAGAGAATTTGCTTTCACCCAGTCTGCGAGCAATGGTTTTTCTCATTTGTGATACTGGAATATCAATGTCCTGAGTAGGTAAATTGACTGCGAGTTGAGCTGGTGCTGGGGCTGAGACATCTCCATAATTTACGAAATTTTCAATGTCTTTTCTTACTATTCGTCCATTATCACCAGTTCCTATTACTTTAGAAATGTCTACACCATCCTTTTTTGCGATGGATTTGGCAAGAGGAGAAGCAAAAATCCGACCTTTATTTTGATTGTAAGTTGGTTTTTCTACATTCGGAATCGCAATTGTATTATCTTTTACTTCTTCTTTAATTTCCTGTTTAGTTATTTCAGAGGGCTTTTCGGCTTGTATTTCTGCCACTTTAGGTTCAGCCGAACCCGCCTCCTTTAAAAGAGCATTGACATCATCATTTTTATCGCCTATGATGGCAATGATTCCATCAACAGGTACGGTGCCTTCTTTTTTTCCAATATATATTAATGTGCCTTCATAAAAGCTTTCGAGTTCCATGGTGGCTTTGTCTGTTTCTACTTCTGCTAGTACATCACCCACAGAAACTTTGTCACCTACTTTTTTTAACCATGAGACAATATTTCCTTCTTCCATGGTGTCACTTAATCGAGGCATTTTTATTATTTCAGCCATTTTGTATAGATTGTTTTATATATTAATATTCAAAAAGAGGAACAAAATTAATACTTGCTTGTCTAAAATAAGGAAATAACTCAAAAATTTTGTCCTGAATAAATTTTTATGGGTACAATCAGGATATAAAGTAAATATATATTATTTTCGCTATATGAATTTCACTTCGAAACTTTTAGAGGAAGCAGTACAATCGCTGAGTACCTTACCCGGTATAGGTAAAAAAACAGCATTGAGATTAGCATTACATTTGGTTCAAGATAAAAATGGAAAGTCCAAAAGATTGGCCAATTCCTTGCTCGATATGGATGAAAATGTCAAACATTGCAAAACTTGTCATAGTATATCTGACGATGATTTGTGCGGTATCTGCCAATCAAAATCTCGTCAAAAAAATGTGATCTGTGTTGTAGAAAGCGTAAGAGATCTGATGGCAATTGAAGATACATCATGTTTTCATGGGGTATATCACATACTTGGTGGTTTGATATCTCCGATTGATGGGATTGGGCCTTCTGATTTGTCCATAGATCAATTGATAGAGCGAGTAGATGCTGGGGATGTACAAGAATTGATTATGGCGATTAGTCCTACTTTGGAGGGAGAAACCACGACCTATTACATCACGAAGAAAATTGCACACACCAATGTGAGAGTCAGTACGATTGCCCGAGGAGTTTCATTTGGTGGCGAATTAGAATATGCCGATGAGTTGACACTTAGTAGATCAATATCTGCGAGAATACCTTATGATATTTCAACGCAAGTATGATCGACCTCACGATTGTCATTGTAAATTATAACGTCAGACACTTTCTTAGTCGATGCCTTGATTCTATTGTTAAATCGGAATTGGGGCAATATCGAATTACAACGGTGGTAGTTGACAATGATTCAATTGATGGAAGTGTTGAATATCTAAAACAAAATTATTCTTGGATAAAGCTCATAGAAAACAGGGAAAATCAAGGTTTTTCGAAGGCGAATAACTTGGCATTGAGGCAATTGGATTCTCAATATGTCTTGTTACTGAATCCTGATACCATCCTAAGTCCAGATACGCTTCGAGTATGTTTGGACTATATGAATTTACACCTTGATGTGGGGGCATTAGGAGTTAGAATGATTGACGGCCAGGGTAATTTTTTACCAGAATCGAAGAGAGCCAAGCCGACCCCATGGAACTCATTTTGCAAGCTATCCGGGCTTTCTAGCTTATTTCCCAATTCAAAACTTTTTTCGGGCTACAATTTGGGATATTTAGATGAATTTGAAAATCACGACATCGATGTCCTGTGTGGCGCTTTTATGATGATGCCATCAGAAGTTGTAAAAAAAGTGGGATTACTAGATGAAAGGTTTTTTATGTATGCAGAAGACATCGATCTTTCAGTCCGAATAAAGGAGAATGGATATAAAGTTGTCTATCTGGCGGAAAGTAGCATCATTCATTACAAAGGGGAATCGACTAAAAAGGGTTCGTCAAACTACGTGAAGCAGTTTTATCTCGCCATGTATCAATATGTGGAGAAGCATTATGGAAATCAAAAATCCTTTTTACTTTTCATAAAAGCAGGTATATTTTTTAGGGGATTCTTAAGTTTGCTCAAGCGATTTTTAAATAATTGGCTTCGTCCATTTCTGGATTTTGTGTTGATATATTTTGTCATGCAGGGATTGAAGAATTTTTGGGGAAATTATTATTTCCATGATTCTCAATATTTTGATAATCAGGTCATCAGGTATAATTTTTTGGTTTACAGTTTTCTTTGGGTGCTCGGATTGAAGTTCACAGGTTGGTACTACGAAGATGCAAGATTGGGGCGGCTTATTAGCGGTATGGGCTTAGGTACATTATTAATCTTAATTGTATATGCCCTATTCCCTGCAGAGTACCGCACCAGTAGGGCATTAATTCTATTAGGTTCTATTGTGACTACCTTTATTTTGTTGATGATTCACCTGCTTTTTAAATTGGGAATTAACCGAAAATCTCGAGCGGGAGAGCAAGCAACCAATGCCTTGCTTGTATGTGATCAGAATCACGTCGATAAATTATTGAAAATAACCCAAAAACATTTCGAGAATATTACATTGGTTGGTGTGATAAGTCCAGTGGTGGGTGACCATGATTTATATTATCTTAATTCTATTGATCGGCTTCATGAAGTGGTCAAAGACATTAGGGTAGAGGAGGTCATTTTTTCTAATGATGATGTCGATATCAGTACCATTATTCATGCAATGGAAAAGTTGCCTTCCAATATAAACTACAAAATCGGAGGAGGTAGTCATCTTGGATTAATTGGTAGTAAGGTAGGAAGTGAAAGTGATGGATTGTATAAATTTGATGTGAGCTTTAGGATAGAAAAGCTATTCTGGAAACGAATCAAACGTATGATAGACATATTTTTAGGATTTATTATTCTTGTGTTATTTCCCATCTTTATTGCTTTTAGACCGATTTGGGTAAAAAGTTGTTTAGCCATTATTTTTGGGAAGAAAACCTGTGTTACATACGGTGGAGAAAAAAATGATTATTTTAACCTCCCGAAATTGAAAGAAGGAATTATAAAAATAAATACTGAACCAAATTTTAATATGAGAGAAAGAAATTTTGAATATGCTAAAAATTATAACGGTTTAGTCGATTTTAAGAGGTTTTGGAACGAGCTGTTTCAGAAAAAATAATAGTAAAGTGTATGCTGATATATGACAAGATAGAAATAGACGATATAAAATCTCTGGTAAATGATTGTTTTCCAAAAATAGTCCAGTGGCGAAGACATATTCATGCTCATCCTGAACTATCATTTCATGAAGAAAAGACAATGGAATTCGTTAGTGCAGTCCTGACCGAACTGGGGATTGTGCATAAGACGAACATCGGGGGATATGGCATCGTAGGAGAGCTTGGGAAAGGCGATTTGAAGATGGCTTTACGAGCAGATATGGATGCCTTACCCATTCAAGAAAAAAATGAAATTGGCTATAAATCTCAAGTTGAAAATGTCATGCATGCGTGCGGTCATGATGTGCATACGGCTTCATTGTTGGGCACCTGTTTAATCTTGAAAAAACTGGAACATAAACTATCCGGTAAAATCCGCCTAATTTTTCAACCTGCGGAGGAAAAACTTCCGGGAGGTGCCAGTTTGATGATTAAAGATGGGGTTTTGACAAATCCTGTTCCACAATTTATTCTGGGCCAACACGTGCATCCACCATTAGAAGCAGGTAAAGTCGGACTAAAGGCTGGAATGTATATGGCTTCTGCTGATGAGATTTACATCAAAGTCTTAGGAAAAGGAGGGCATGGAGCCCTACCACAGGATTGCAAGGATCCTGTGATTACTGCTGCGAATATCTTGATGGACTTACAACAAATCGTGAGTCGGCATGCTCCACCTACTGTACCTACGGTTTTGTCATTTGGAAAGATTAATACGATGGGTGGTGCCACCAATGTCATCCCAGACGAAGTACGCATTGAAGGAACTTTTAGAACCATGGATGAAGTGTGGCGTGATAAAGCGCTAAATTTGATAAAAAATATTGCTTGTGCTACGGCAGAAGCACATGGGTTAATATGTGAAGTGGACATACCTAAAGGATACCCATATCTCGAAAATGACACGGACTTTACGCCACAGGTAAAACGACACATGCAAGAATACTTAGGAGAAAATAACGTCGTCGATCTACCTATCCGGATGACAGCAGAAGATTTTTCCTATTATACACATCATGTTCCGGCTTGTTTTTATCGCCTCGGAACGGGTAACAAAGAAAAAGGGATAATCTCCCCGGTCCATACGGCAACTTTTGATATCGATGAGGAAGCACTCAAGGTAGGGTCAGGGCTGATGGCATGGTTGGCCATTTCAAACTATAATTCATCCGACCAGGATAACCAAAAAGACCAATAAAACTATGAAATTAGATACTTCTTACAAGCAGATTTTGACGATTTCACTGCCGATTATGCTCGGGAGTGCAGCTCAGAATATCATTGTATTAAGTGATAGTTTCTTTTTAGTCAGAAATGATAGTTTGGACTTTGCGGCCATAGGATTGGTTGGAATCTTTTATCTTTTGGTGGCATCAATAGGATACGGGTTCAGCAGGGGTGGACAGGTACTTATGGCGAGACGGTATGGCGAGAGGAATGATAGAGGATTGGGTAGATATTTTCAATCCTTGGTCATCTTTGAGCTGATTATTGCCTTGATAATTTTTGCCAGTATTCATTTGTTTGCACCTTCGTTTTTTAAATCCATTACCCGTGATCCTGAGATATATAAAAGGTGTATTGAATATTTAATACCTCGTAGTTATGGAATATTCTTTAGTTATCTGGGGGTTTCGATTATTGCACTTTATACCTCTATTGCTAGAACCAAATTCATTGTAATAGATACGGTGATACTTACCGTGACTAATTTGGTATTAGATTATATATTGATTTTTGGTGCTTTTGGGGTGGAATCTATGGGTGTCAAGGGAGCAGCGATTGCAAGTACTATAGCTGAAATTGTAGCATTCGTATCTTTTGTAATTTATATGTTTTACGATAAAAAAATCAGACCATTTCAATTATTACATTTTTCGAAGTTGCCATTTGACCGTATTTCTGAGACTTTTCGTATTTCAATGCCCATCGTATTTCAATCGATGCTTGGTCTGGGAGTTTGGTTTATCTTCTTTGCGTGGATCGAGAACAGGAGTAGCCATGAACTGGAAGTGTCTAATTTGATACGGAATTTATACCTTATACTTTCGATTCCGTGCTGGGGATTTTCCGCAGGAATTAATACCTTGGTGAGTAACTTTATTGGAAACAACAAAAGATTTGCTGTGGTTCCTATCATTAAAAAAACAGCCATACTATCGACAGTAGTGACATTGGCACTGAGCATGGTCATTTTATTTTTTCCCTTTCAGATATTAACACCATTGGTCGGAAGAGAAAATTTAGTCATTATTCAATCGGCCATTCCATTACTCCCTTTATTGGTATTTATACTCATTGCTTTTAATCTTGGTGGTATTTACATGAATGGATTGATTGGCACCGGACACACAGTGACGGCCTTATGGATTCAGTTTATTTTCAGTATGGTGTATCTTGTGTATAGCTATTATGTTATAAAGGTTTGGAATCTGAGTTTAAATGCAGCATGGTTTTCTGAAGCTATTTATTGGATAGGTATAGGTATTATGGTTGCCATTTATCTCAATTCAAAGAAATGGTACGAACGGAAGTTTTAATGAAAAAACCGTGAGCATATCACTGCCCACGGTTTGAACCACTTACACTTGAAAAAACAAATATTTAAAGATTAGTAATGATCGTCTCAATGACTTATGACAAGTTTTTGTATTCCGAGAGTTTCACCGTTTTGCATAATTTTTAAAAGGTACATACCAGAATCAAAATTTACAGTTTGTATATTGTCGTCATCAAGATCATTCATTTCTTTGGAATATAAGAGTCTGCCTGAAATATCAAACAGTTGTACACTATAAATTGAATTATCATCTTCATCCTCGTTATATTTGGTTAAACTTATGTTGAAATAATCTTGACACGGATTGGGATATACAGACATTTCTAACTCTTCGCCTTGCTTTGGAGATTGTGATAATGGGATTATTTGCACTATATTTTCGACCAATGAAGATTCATAAACTCCGGTCAATGTCACAGCATCAATGTATATGTGATCAGAATTAGTGCTGGCATCACAGGTAATTCGCAATTGATTGTTTTCGTAGAATTGTAACCAATTACCCAGAGTTAACTGAACAAGGTAAAATGTGCCATTCTGAAAATCTACTGTACTCACAAAATCAGCGACAGTGACCCAGCCGTTTTGGTCTTTTAATTGCACAAAAAAGTCTTCACCAGGTTCCATTCCCACACCGATAAAATAAAATTCAAGATTTAATTGATTGAAATTACTTGCATCAAAAGAAGGCGAGGTCATTGACGAAGCAACACCGCTGTTATCTCTCAATCTAATGCTATAATTTCCTTCATAGGAATTAGAGCCACTATATCTACTGCAATCAGAACCACCGTCAATCCATCCATCCCATCCAGTTTCAAAATAATGGCCAAATATTTCTTCATCATCCATGGGTGGATTGTCACATGGCATGCAATCACCACCACAGTCAATGCCGGTTTCGTTACCGTTCTGTATGCCATCATCGCAGGTGGCACAAGGCAAACAATCTGCACCTCCGCAATCAATTCCCGTTTCATCCCCATTTTGAATTCCATCATCGCAAGTGGCTTCGTCCGAGGCATCGCTTACACAGAAAGGTGTGACTTGACTACTTCCGAATTGACCGCCCTCTGCTAATATATTGCCATTGTGAACCAAAGTATAACTTCCCTGACCATAGGCACAACAAATTCCATCTCCCCAGCTATCATAGATATTGAAATTGTAGCACCCATTTTCCAGACAAAACGCTTGAGTTACACTTCCTCCTTGAGTCGAGTAAGGTCCACCGGAATAAAGGACAGAATTGCTTGAGTTGGTTATCGACCAAGTGGTTTCAGATGGGTAATTATCCAAAATAATATTAAGGGTGACTGTGTTCATATTACATCCATTGTCACCACCATTGTCACCACCATTTCCATTATCGCCTGCACAGGCTTGAAGGCAAGAAGCCGTGGTTACTTTATTTCTTATAACGTCACCGGGTTGGGGTCCAAAACCTAATGAAAAATTAATGCCTGCACTCGTAAGATGGCAATATGACATGATGGTTCCTCCTTGAGAAGGAATAGGTGGTTGAGGGCAGTTTCCTTCTGTATTGTAGCACCCATCTATGGCCGTATTGTTTCCATTCCAGCTACAGGCGTGGGTGTGATTGGAGCCCATAAGATGACCAAGCTCATGTGTACAGACCATGACACTCCATGAGTAGGTGGGTACCGTATTATAGCTGGATGAAATGGATGCGAAGCTCATACGATAGTCCGGATTATTGTTACACAAAGTGTTGACATAGGCTATTCCACCACTTGCCTGATAGCTTAGTAATTGTGCTAGGTCGCCATTAAAGCCTTGTCTGTAAGCCGTAAATTGGTTCAACATTCCAGAACTTGTAGTCGCATTGTATGGACTGGTTTCCGTCCAAATCACGATTTCTGAGATGGCCGTATTAATGTTTTCATTAGAATAAAGAGTGGCTACTTGATTAAATAATCCGGTAATATAATCGGTGGTAGCAGTTGTTCCTCCTTTGTTTTGATAAATGTCAAAATCGACTTCAAGGTATAAATTGACACAATCAGACAGAGCTCTATTATCTAATTGAGTCCTTAAGTCTTCTACTGTATAATTGATGCTTTCGGTGACACCACACTCGAATGCTCCGTCAGTCGTCAATTGTCCATCTTCATATATGATGATTTCATTTCTGTTTTTGAGCTTTCCAATGACTAGATTAGAGTGAAATTGATCACTGGAAATAAATCCACTAATTTCATTTTTAAATACATTGATACATACCAATGAATTGGGGTCATTGGCCATGATTCCTCGATAATATTTTCCCCCTTGATATTTGATATTTTGACCAGAGGGTGCAACATTTAGATTGAAATTTCCAAGATTAACTTCATATAATTCGAGGTTAATTTCCATGTTTTGATTTCTCACTGGAATGGAAATTTGTATTTGCTCCGAACTTGACTTAAGTAGGTTTTCTACATTTTTCTCATTCAGAGTGAAAAGTGAAAATGATTTGAGATCTTCCAATGGCTCTAAATCTCTTAGGTTAGTTGATTCTAAAAGATTGACAGGTTCAAATTTTAAATTTTGTACTTTGATTTCTTTGATTTTTTCAGATGGTTTTAATGATTGACTTGTCGCGGAATACCATACACAGACAAGACACAGAAGAAGTGTTGTTTTTTTCATATTCAATTGATTTATTAGGTTAGAAATTTCAAAATTGAATACTCAAAAAGGACTTAATTGCAAGCTCAAATTTATGGGTGAAAAATTTATAAAATGAATATATTAAACATCTATTTTATAAAATGGTGGTTTATACCCAGTATTTTTCAGGGTAAGTATCTATCATAGAAGACAGTTCTTGCATATAATGCAGACTAATTTTCGTATGTGAAGACAAATTGTTGTATTTTTAACAGCAGAATATTAATTGCATTTTTGTCATGAAGAAAATTTTCACTTTCATACTCCCAATACTGATTTTTGGATTCACAAATGCTCGCCTAGTTGCTATGGATGTGTCTGTGAACACATATAGATATCAGGACAATGGGACTCATTTTGTGGATGTTTATCTCTATTTTTTAGGCAATACGGTGAATTTTTTGCCTGATTCCATTGATCAAAATCTCAAATCTGCAAATGTGATGATTACGACTCTGATAAATGATGACAGTAAAGTTGCGAATTATGCCAAGTACATTCTCACTTCAAATAAAGTGAAGTTACCTATTGATTTTTATGACGTCAAGCGGTATAAACTGCTACCCGGAAACTATAATCTTGAAATCACGATTTATGATTTAGAAGACTCGACGAATTACTTTTCATACCAGGAAAAATTGGAAATTATCGAGGAAAATCAAAAAGTCAGTACGTCTGATATTCAGTTACTTTTGGAGAAAAAAGCAAGTTTAGACATAAAGAATGATTTACCTTTTAATTACTATGGTGATGATCAGAATTTATTGAATTCCTATTTTGAAATTTACAATTCTACCGTGATTACAACCGATATTTATTTTGCCAAATATGCCATTTTCAAGGATTATTACTTGCGAGATTCCGTGCAGGAAGAAGTGCTTAAGAAATATGAAAGGTTTACTCCATCACCGAATCAAAAGGCGGGGGTCATTTTGGATATTAATCGTTTGCCCACTGGAAACTACCATTTTATGGTTGAGATTTATGATAAAAATAAAGTTTTACAATGTTTTAGTACAGTAAATTTTTATCGATCCAATACCAGACTAGAACTTGAAAAACTAGAAAAGAACTTCACAGAATTAAAGGATAATTATTTTTGGCAGATACCGGCTGATAGCCTTAATTACATGCTCAAGGCTCACATTCCAATCATCAATAACAACTCAATCAATGCCGTCAATATGATCATTAAAGACAGTCTTGAATTACCAAAAAGGGCATTTTTATTTCAATATTGGAATGAAGTGGGAAAGAAACAGGCGGTGCATCAATTTAAGGAATACATGAAAGTAGCAGAAGCAGTCGATAAAGAGTTTTACGAAACTGTAGGTTATGGTTTCCAGTCGGATAGAGGATATATCTTTTTGAAATATGGCAAACCCAATAAAACGATCTTGATTGAAGACGATCCCATTGCGCCACCATACGAGATTTGGTTTTATAGTTATCTTCCTTTTACGAAGCAGACCGATGTCCGATTTATATTCTACAGCCCCAGCAAGGTCAATAATAAATTTGAGTTATTACACTCGACATGTCGGGGTGAAATCAACAATCCGCAGTGGGAATTAAAGTTATATTCTAATGCCCCGGAGGATCATATTGGAGTGGGTGTTGATGCCACTGGAGTAAAGGATAATTTCAACCGGATGGCCAAAAGAATATTTGATCAATTTTAATTATTGTAATCAAAATCTCATTAGATTTGTCTCGATATTGAGAAGTGGATGTGTGGGTACTAAAGAGCAATTTTTATTGTTCATTTCTGCTAGTTCACTTCGCTGCATCATTTGAATGTCGCAAGCTAATCCGGTGATTTTACGGTACCATACAACACTTATTTTTTAATGAATAAAAGATAAATGTATGGTGTTGAACGAAAAGTATGAATTCCTTATTAATGGCTTGATTGAGGATGAGTTTGGAATGCTCGAAGAATTTTTTCCTAGAGAATTGCTTCTCAATCTTCGATCTAATGCTGAGCAATATTATCAACTTGGGCTGATGGCTCCGGCCGGTGTTGGTCGAAAATTTAGTTATGAGAAGAATGCTAAGGTGAGAGGCGACTTGATTCGGTGGATTGATAATAATTCGGATGATCAATACGAAAAAGCCTTTTTAGAAAGTGTCCATGATTTCATTTCATACCTTAATCAATCCTGCTATACCGGTATCAATGATTTCGAATTTCATTATGCTTTTTATGATGAGGGCAGTTTTTACCGACGCCACAAGGATCAATTTAATAATGATTTTGGTCGAAAATTTTCGTTAGTGAGTTATCTTAATGAGGATTGGAAGAGTGCCGATGGCGGCCAACTCGTAGTTTATACTCAGCAATCTTCTAAAAAAATAGAACCTAGATTGGGTACGACTGTATTTTTCAGAAGTGATGTCACAGAACATGAAGTACTATTGTCTCATGCTCCAAGATTTTCCATAGCCGGATGGTTGAAAAAAGTATGATAATATATGCCCAAAAAATTGTTCATTACCCTTGTAGGAATATCGCAATAATTAAAAAGCCAGACTACATTCATAATCTGGCTCTTTCTTTCTTAACTTTTAAAAAATTAATCGAATGATTGATTTTCTTGTGAAGCTTTCTCTACTAATTCTTTGTATTCTTCTGGACTCAAACCATCTAAGCAATAATCGATAGGATTCACACTTTTTCCATTCACTAGTACCTCATAGTGACAGTGTGGTGCAGTACTCGTTCCTGTACTACCAACTTTTCCTATTTCCTGGCCTTTGACGACGGTCTCGCCAAGTTTTACTTCTATTTTTTTCATGTGAGCATAAAGGGATTTATAGCCATAACCATGATCAATGATCACATAATTTCCGTAACCGTTTGATTTATGCTCTATTTTTGTAACTTTTCCATCACCTGTTGCTTGAATTGCTGTTCCTTCCGGTGCTGTAAAATCTAATCCCTTGTGCAATTTTTTAACTTTATGAACTGGGTGAAGTCTGATGCCATATCCTGAGAGGGCATGGATATCATGCTTTAGTAAATCTGACCTCACGGGTTTGATGCTCGGGATTGAAGCCAAGCGATTTTCCCTTTTCATTGCCAAATTATAAATGGTGTCCAATGATTTTTTCTGAATGTCCATTTTTTGCATCAACAAATCCGCCTTTTGAAGTGAAGTTGAAAGCATGGCTCCAGTATTTCCATAATTTTCCAGTTGGCTGTACTTATTATGACCTCCCGTACCACCGTTCCAGATATTTTCATCGATGGGATCCATACCAAAAATTATTCTATTGACAGATCCATCTCTTTCATGCAGACCATCTAGAAGCTCAGACATATTAGATACATCAGCATTGAGAGCATTGACATAATAATTGAGCTGTTTTAACTCACGTTCTTGGGCAACCTCTCTGGGTGAAGGCATGTAACGATACACGACCCAACTCAGACCGGCAGCAACTAATAATACAGACAGTACATTTTTTCCGATTTGAATCAAGATTTCTTGGGGAGAAAGTCTTAGTTTTTCAAATTGCAATGTTCTCTCATTGTACACGTATTTTTCTTTCTTCATAACATTGAAGTGTTTTGAATTTAATTACTTTTGCGTAAATAATACGTATGTCCATGGATTGACGGTCAAAAATAGATTTTGTTTTTTACTTGGCAAAGCGTAACTCAAAAAAATATTTTAAAATTTTATATATAATAAATTAGAATGGATAGTTTTTTCTATCCCAATTAAATCAAGATTACAATATTCAATTTGTGTGGAAATGATGAAATCGAAAGATATAAGAAGAGAATTTTTTGAATTTTTTGAAAAGAAAGGGCATAAAATAGTTCCTTCTGCACCCATTGTGGTAAAAGATGACCCGACCCTGATGTTTACCAATGCCGGTATGAATCAGTTTAAAGATTTCTTTCTAGGCAATAAAAAAGCGGAGTATAAGCGATTGGCAAATTCGCAGAAATGCCTTCGAGTAAGTGGTAAGCACAATGATTTAGAGGAAGTGGGTAGAGATTCTTATCATCACACCATGTTCGAAATGCTGGGCAACTGGTCAATAGGAGATTATTTCAAAGCTGAAGCCATCGGGTGGGCTTGGGAATTACTCGTGAATGTGTATAAATTGCCTAAGGATAGATTATATGCTTCCGTATTTGCTGGTGATGTTAATGATGGACTCGGATTGGATTTGGAGGCCAAAAAATTATGGGAAAAGCACTTGCCTGATAATCATATTTTAGAATTTGGTCGCAAAGAGAACTTTTGGGAAATGGGCGATATTGGGCCCTGTGGGCCCTGTTCGGAAATCCATATTGACCTTAGAAGTGATGAAGAGAGGAAAAGGGTGGATGGTGCCACTTTGGTCAATCGAGACAACCCATTGGTGATTGAAATTTGGAATCTCGTCTTTATTCAATTTAATAGGAAAGCCGATGGATTACTCGAAGAATTGCCTGAAAAACATGTTGATACGGGAATGGGATTTGAGAGGTTAACAATGGCATTGCAAGGTAAAAAATCCAATTATGACACCGATATTTTCTCATTTTTGATTGATTGGATATCCAAATATACCGAGACTCCATATACTGGAAAATATGGTGAAGAATATAAATCAGACATCGCCATGAGGGTCATATCTGACCACTTAAGAGCGGTAAGTTTTTGTATTGCAGATGGTGAATTGCCCTCAAATACAGGTGCAGGATATGTTGTGCGACGGATTTTGAGACGAGCCGTTCGCTACTATTACTCTTTCTTAGGGCAGAAAGAACCCATGATGTTTCAAATGGTAAAAATGTTGGGTGACTATTTTAAGGATGTCTTTCCAGAACTCGAAGCTCAACATGGTTTTGTATCAAAGGTCATTTTAGAAGAGGAAAAAGCATTTCTCCGAACCCTTGAGGGTGGATTGAAAAGAATCGAAGGCCTGAAGTTAACCGATGGGTTTCTGGATGGTAAAACGGCATTTGAACTCTATGACACCTACGGATTTCCTATTGACTTGACGAGACTTATTGCCACAGAGAAATCATGGAAAATTGACGAAGAGGGTTTCGAAAAGGCGTTAAACGAACAGAAAGAAAGAGCGAGAAAGGATGCCAAAAGAGACACTGGAGATTGGTTAGAATTATTGGATATTGATGAAGTGCAATTTGTGGGCTATGATTACCCTAAAGTAACCAATGCCAAAGTGAGCAAGTACCGGACATTGCAGGTTAAAGACAAAAAACTTTATCAAATTGTATTGGATAAAACACCTTTTTATGCAGAAGGAGGTGGACAAGTAGGGGACACAGGATACTTGGATTTTGAAGGTGAAAAAATCAAAGTCATTGACACCATTAAGGAGAATGACTTAATTATCCACATCACCGACAAATTGCCGAAAAAAATTACCAATACCGTAACAGCAGAAATTGATGCAAAGCGTCGCTCTTTGATAGAAAATAACCATTCCGGAACCCATCTATTGCATGCAGCACTTCGCGAGGTTTTGGGAAATCACGTTCATCAAAAAGGCTCTTTAGTTAAAGATTCGGAATTGCGATTTGACTTTTCACATTATCAAAAGCTCACCGATGAAGAATTAAGGAAAATCGAACAGATTGTCAATCAAAAAGTGAGAGAAAACATATCCTTAGAAGAATTGAGAAGCGTGCCTTTCTCTGAAGCTCAAAATGCTGGAGCCATGATGCTTTTCGGTGAAAAATATGGTGATTATGTAAGGATTATCACCTTTGACAAGTCATTTTCTAGAGAATTGTGTGGCGGATGTCATGTAAAAGCAACAGGTAAATTAGGCTTTTTTAAGATTGTGTCAGAATCAGGAATTGCCGCCGGAGTGCGAAGAATAGAAGCCATTACAGGCGATGCAGCTGAAGAATTTGTGATGTCAATAGTGGACGATTTAAACTCAATAAAATCTAGCTTCAAGACGAATGTGGATGTTGTCGGTCAAGTAAATCTGCTTCATGAAGAAAATAAAAAACTCAGAAAAGAAGTCGAATCCCTCATGGCCGCTAATGCATCAAACATCAAGGATGAATTGGTTAAAAATCAAATAGCGGTTAAGGGAATCAACCTGGTCAAAGCAAAAGTAGATAATATGGATGCAAAAGCCGCTAAAACATTGGCTTACAATATATTGCAAGAAATGGGTGATGGAATAGTGATGCTGGGATTTGTGGCCAATGAGAAACCACAATTACTACTTGCCATCAGTGAAAAAGTGGTAGCAAAAGGCTATGATGCTGGTAAATTGATAAGAACATGTGCCGCCGAAATCAAAGGTGGAGGTGGCGGTCAAGCTTTTTTCGCCACAGCGGGTGGAAGCCAAGCCGATGGATTGGAACGAGCAATCAATAAAATTGAAGAATTAATATAGAATCACGTAATATCACATGATTTAATCTCAATTTGGAATTTTAAAATTTGAACAGTGAGAAAAATTTATCACTTATCGACCTGTAACACTTGTCAGAAAATTCTGGCTCAACTCAATTTGAATGGGGTAGAACTCGTTGATATTAAATATAACAATATTTCCGATAGGGACTTAGATTTTGCTAAGAATAAGTTGGGAAGCTACGAAGCACTTTTTAGCAAGAGAGCCCTAAAGTATAGGCAGTGGGGATTGAATGAGCAAAAACTTACGGAGCAAGATTACCGAAAGTACATTCTCGAGGAATATACATTTCTCAAAAGACCAGTCGCTATATTAGATGAAAAAGTATTTGCTGGAAATTCTAAGTCAGCTGTTGAGGGAATGAAACAGACTCTGTCTGAGATAAATAGTACACAAAAGTGAGACGTTTTACTTTTAATAAACTAACAATTTTAAACGGATAATAAATCATTTGAATAAGAAATAATTTCCTAATTTTCAATAAAAAACAATGTACAAAGACCTAATTAATTACGAGCTTGCCGATGGTGTGACAGAATCCCAACTATTGGAAGTAGCAAATCGTGTATATCATGAATGGATGAAGGATTTGGATGGATTTATAAGCTGGGAGATTAATAAAATCAGCGACAATAATTACATGGATATTGTGGTTTGGACATCAAAAGAAGCTTCGTTAGATTCTGAAAAAAGTATGGACAAATGCACATCCGCCGGAGATTGGTTCTCCTGTTACAAACCCGGTAGTATTAATAGCAAGTTCCTTTATAGCGTTAAGAATTTCGAATAAATTTGGTTGTTTTCTTAAGTTCTAGTTGGATTTAGGGAATTTTATTTGAAAATGCTCTACATGATTACCGTCTAGATTCATCGTGCTAATTAATTTTCCCTGAAAATGAGGAATCCTAATGCCTTCGCCTAGGACTTTATTGGTTTTTATGACATAAGCATCATCAATCAGATTTCTATCAAGAAAGGATTTGACCAAAGTAGCTCCACCCTCAAGCAATACAGAAAAAAGATTGTTTTGGGTACAATACGAGAGTAGTTTAGGAATTAAACTTTCCCAATCATCGATCATGATTTGCTCTACTTGGGGGGCGACATTTCTAATTTTTTGCACGAAAATGCTGCTTGGAAGCCCATCAGTAAAAATGTGGTGAGTCAGAGGGATTTTGCCCTCTCTATCTATTACCAATCTTAAAGGATTAGCACCAGGGTAATGCCTCGATGTCAATTTGGGGTTATCCAATACCGCCGTATTTGTACCAATTAGTATGGCATCGTAATTGGTGCGAAGTCGATGGGTAAAAACACTTGAAAAGGAATTGGAAAGCCATATTTGCGAATCAGGATTACCGATAAATTGATCTTGGCTGACTGCCATTTTAAGGGTGATATAGGGCAATCCCTGAATGTTTTTATTAAATTTTCGCAATAATAATTTACCTTCTCTTTTGAGTACTCCGGTTACGACCTCAACCTCATGATTTCGGAGTTTTTCGATTCCTCCGCCATTCACTTCTTTGTATGGATCAGGTACCGAAATCACCACTTTCTTTATTTGGTGCTTTAGGATGAGATCGGTACATGGAGGAGTTTTACCATAATGGCAACAGGGTTCGAGTGTGACATACAAGGTTGATAGAGATATTAGATGTCGATCTTGCTCTGAGACACTATTAATACAATTCACCTCGGCATGTGCTTCCCCATACTTTTTATGGTATGATTCGCCGATAATCTTGTTTTTGTAGGCCAATACGGCACCTACATTGGGATTGGATTGTGTATTTTGACCTCCTTTATATGCTAGCTCAATAGCTCGAGCCATAAATTTTTCATCATGGGTCAATCCATTATCCATTATAGATATTGTCAATTATTTTGATGACTTCATTAACTTCATCTATGGTGTTTTTGTAAGAAAATGAAAATCTAATGGCTTTTCTATTATTTGGATGATTAATTGACCGAATGGCTTGACTATCCCTTGGGATACCACTGCTGCAAGCGCTACCAGAGGAAGCTGAAATTCCCTTAATGTCGAGTAGGTTTATCAGCATATCAGCTTTCGAATGGTCAGGAAATGAAACGTTCAGAATGTTTCCGATTTGTTCGTCATTTCCATTAAATTGGATGTCATGGATGCAATCTTCCAATCCATTTCTCATTCTTTCATTAAGAAGTTTATAGTGAGATTCAAAGCTTTTCATGTTGTCAGTACAATACTTAAGCGCTTCAGACATGGAAGCGATTCCAGCTTCATTTTCTGTGCCTGCCCGCATGTTTCGTTCTTGCGATCCTCCTAAAATCATGGGGTTAAAAAGATGCTGGCTATTCATGTAAAAAAAGCCTGTTCCTTTTGGCCCATAAAATTTATGAGCTGAAGCAGAGATAAAGTCGATTTTTAATTCTTCAATGTTTAAATCCTTTTTTCCAATTGCCTGAACGGCATCACAATGGAAGAGGTTATTGGTCTCGCGACACCAATTTCCTATGCGACCCACATCATTTACATTGCCTAATTCATTATTGGCATACATGATAGATACTAAGCAATTTTGATTTGATTTTAACAAATTTTCCAATTGGTTATAATCCAAATTACCATGGTCGTCATTATCAATCCAGAAAACGGGAATTCCCAATCTTTCGCTGTGTTTTATAATGCTTTGATAGACGCTGGGATGCTCTAGTTTCGAGCTAATAAAGGCCTTAATATTAAAGCTTTCTGCCACCATCTCGACGATGGTATTATTGGCCTCAGTTGCACCACTACAAAAGAAGATTTCTCCGACTTCTACATGCAGAATTTTTGCAATGTCTTTTCGTGCTTCCTCGATTTTTGTCCTTAATTTTCTACCATTCAAATGTATCGATGAAGGATTTCCGAGGCCATATTGAAGGCCCTCAATATACATGTTTATCGCTGGTTCGCACATCGGAGAACTTGCGGCATTATCAAAATAAATTCTAGACACTTTCTACTTCATTTGTGAACCACGTCTTGACGAGTTCAAGTTCCATATTGGGTTGGTTGCTTAAAATAAATTGGTTATGTTTCATGTCGTATTCGTAATCTTTAGCCCATTCTACATGATTCTCGGCAATTTCTCTTACCGCATTTACAAGGTATTTTGCTTCCTCATCTGTGGTGGTAGGGTGAACCGACATTCTAATCCATCCAGGTTTATTGTTTAGTATTCCCATGTTGATTTCGTTGGTCACCGTTTGCGATAATTCATAGCTTACTTCTAATAAATAATGACCATACGTGCCTGCACAAGAGCAACCACCTCGAACCTGTATTCCAAAGCGGTCATTAAGCATTTTTACAGCCAAATTATAATGGAGATCTTCAATGAAAAAACTATAAATGCATAAACGTTCTCTATGATTATTCGCAAGCATGTGAAGCCCAGGAATCGACGTTAATCCGGGCCACATGATATCGTTTAGTTCTTTTTCTCTATTCGTAATGTTATCTACTCCCATTTTTTCTTTTAATAGAATACTTTGGGCGACCTTGATCGTTTGCAAAAAAGCGGGAGTGCCGCCATCTTCTCTTTCTTCGATTTGGTCAATGTATTTGTGCTGTCCCCAAGGGTTAGTCCAGTCAACGGTGCCACCACCTGGACAATCTGGAATGCGGTTGTTATATAAGCTATTACAGAAAATAAGAATCCCTGACGAACCGGGTCCACCTAAAAATTTATGAGGTGAAAAATAAATCGCATCCAATTTTTCTTCAGGATCGTTTGGATGCATATTGATGTCAATGTACGGTGCCGAACATGCAAAATCGACGAAGCATTTGCCACCATATTTATGAGTCAATTTGGCTATTTTGTGATAAGGTGTCTTTATTCCGGTAACATTAGAACACGAAGTGACCGCCGTTATTTTAAAAGGATGTGATTCGTGTTCTTTTAATATTTCTTCAAAATTAGACAAGGAAAACAAACCATTTTCATCAGCGGGAATAATCACGACCTCACCTATGGTTTCCAGCCAAGATGTTTGGTTAGAGTGATGTTCCATGTGTGACACAAAAATGATGGGTCTCTCAAATTTATCAAAAGTCAATTTTTGGTAATGCTTCTCATGAATTTTTAAGCCAAGTAAACGCTGAAATTTATTAATCACACCGGTCATTCCTGACCCTGTAGAAATCAATACGTCATTATCGGACGCATGGACGTGTTTCTTAATTATTTTTCGAGCCATTTTATAGGCATGGGTCATCGTGCTTCCGGTAGTATTTGTTTCGGTATGGGTATTGGCAATATAAGGACCAACTTCATCCACTAAAAAATCTTCAATAGGCTTGTAAAATCGACCACTGGCAGTCCAGTCCGCATAAATGATAGGGAATTTTCCAAATGGGGTTTCAATCTTCTTATCTATGCCAACAATTCCTTCTCTGAATGGCTGAAAATAATTTTCTAAATAGGACATCCGCGGACGATTTAAGTATTAAAAATATTTTTTTACTCGGTTTACCAATGATTGTGCAATATCTGTTGTTTCGGCTTCTGCATAGATGCGAATAATCGGTTCCGTGTTTGATTTTCTTAAATGAACCCAACCATTTTCAAAATCAATTTTCAAACCATCTACATCATTAAGCTTTTCATTTTGAAATGCATTTTTAACTCGACCTATCGTATTTTCAAGATCAATAGATGTAGATAAATCAATTTTATCTTTAATCATCTCATAATGAGAATAGTTCTTTTTCAATTCTAGAGGACTTGATTTTCGCTCTGCAAGTAAGGATAAAAATAGTGCAATTCCAATCAAAGCGTCTCTTCCATAATGGAAATCAGGCACGATGATTCCACCATTTCCCTCACCACCTATGACCGCATGATGTGCTTTCATGGTATTTACGACATTGACTTCACCCACTGCTGAAGCAAAATATTCTCCTCCATATTTTTTAGTAATATCAGCTAGTGCCCTAGTTGAAGAAAGATTCGATACTGTATTTCCTTTTTTCTTTGACAAAAAATAATCCGCAATCGCAACCAATGTATATTCCTCACCAAACATGGAGCCATCCTCATTTACAAATGCAAGCCTATCGACATCTGGATCAATGCTGATTCCCATGATGGCATTGTTTTCTAGTACTGCGTTGGATAGTTCAGTCAAGTGCTTTGCCAAAGGTTCAGGGTTGTGGGCAAACTCACCATTGACTTTTTCGTTAATCAATACAAACTCTACATCAAGAGCCATCAATAATGGTGGAACGGATAAAGCTCCTGTGGAATTAATGCAATCAACGACCACTTTGAAAGATGACGTTTTTATAGCTTCTTTATTGATGAGAGGATAGTTTAGGATTTTATCTAGGTGAATACCAATGGCATTTTTTGTTTTTTCGTAACTTCCTAATTGACGTACTTCAGCGAATTCCAAACTTTGAGATGAGATATAATTCAAAATTTCTTCACCGTCTTTAGCTGAGATGAATTCACCTTTATGGTTGAGGAATTTTAATGCGTTCCACTGTTCAGGATTGTGGCTCGCCGTAAAGATGATTCCTGCATCTGCATTAAATTCTGTAACCATCATCTCAATGGTAGGAGTGGTGGATAAGCCGCAATCAATGACATTAATCCCCATGCCGACCAAGGTATTTACTGAGATTTGACTGACCATTTTGCCACTGATACGACCATCTCGTCCAACGACAACTTTAGGAGTCTTGTCCGTTCTAGATTTTAACCACATGCCGAATCCAGCGGTACATTCTACGATATCGATGGGTGTGAGATTATCACCTGGTTTTCCACCGATGGTTCCTCTTATTCCCGAAATTGATTTTATTATACTCAAGTAATTTCTATTTTGTGCAAAATTAGAAAATATTCATGTGTTAAGAGAATTGATTGAACAGGACATTGCATTATTTCATTCGATTAATGAGTTGAATCTTCCTCATTGGATAAGTGAAATGTTAATTTGGTCAAGACAGCCATTAACTTGGGTACCTATTTATATATTTCTGATTGCATTTATTGTCTTCAATTATACTCATGAAAAATGGCGAATGTTACTCTACGCAATTGGAAGTGTAGCACTGTCCGATATTATTTCGGCTAAAATCTTAAAACCCACGATAGGCCGACTGCGACCTTGTCATGTGGGGTTCGATATGATCGATAGAGTAGGGTGTAGCGGTCTTTTTAGTTTTACTTCTAATCATGCAGCCAATCACTTTGCCTTGGCAACATTTCTCATATTATTGCTTGGTCGGGATTTTCCATGGATAAAAATACCATTGCTCATCTGGGCAGGTTGGATATCTTTTGCACAGGTTTATGTAGGAGTACACTATCCACTTGACGTGTTTTTCGGGGCATTGTTAGGCATTCTTGTCTCATTTTTTACATATAAGCTTTATTGTAAGGTGTAAATCTTTGATTTATTGATAAATACAGTTATCTTTGGCGCTTGTTAAATCAACCTTATAGGAATCGGTAGAACGATTTTATTATTAAAAATCAAGCTTAATCGATGAGCTGTCTTAGGTATCTTATTGTCTTTAATATATTTTTTACGTTCATTACAATATCTTTTGCTCAACACGATCGTTGTGGTGCTACGCAATGGATGGAAAACCTAAAGTCTGATCCAAGTAAGTGGCAAGAGTTTTCGCAACATCAAGATCAAATCAGAAAAAGGATTAGTGCAGGAAATCGCTTAAGCTGCGAAAATGGGACTATTGTAATACCTGTCGCGGTACATTTCAGTGGTAGTGTTTCCTCCCAAAATATCACCTGTTTAGAAACTTTAATTGATAACCAGCTTGAAACTTTGAATCAAGATTTTGGTGGTTACAATAATGATATACTCAACTTTTGCGACATCTCATCCTCATGTCCTGATGATTATAATGCCAATAGCTTAGCGACTGAGACATGTATTCAGTTTTGTTTAGCTACTCAAAATCATCCTGTGGGATCAGGATTGTCAAATGGTCAAAAGGCAATTACATTCGGCACATATACTTTTGATTCGGGTGCCAATATTTGGAATGGCTATCTCAATCTGTTTGTTTCTAATATCTCACCTTCAGGATACGGAACGATATTAGGCTTGGCACCTCTAGGAGGAGCTTCCAATCCAAACGGAAACGGTGTCTATATTAACTCTGGTGCTTTTGGCGGAGATAATTACAGTTGTATGTCTGGAATTACTTTGAACGGAGATCAACCCTACGTATATGGGAGAACCGGGACACATGAAGTGGGGCATTATTTTGGCCTATATCATATTTTTAATGGTTGCAGTAATGGTGATTTTATTGCAGATACACCAGATCAATCATCACCTAACTTTGGTAGCCCATCGGTGAATACTACAAATTGTACGAGTACATCAAATAATTCGTGTAGTACGGCGGATTATTTTTTTAATTATATGGACTACGTAGATGACTTGGCCATGTTCATGTTTACTAATAATCAGTCAGATGTTTTATACTTGACCGCCCAAGATGGAGCTAATAGTGGTAACAACGCTTGGCAAGCTAATAGTGTTTCTTGTGATGGGTCTTACTCACCTCTATTGAATGGTGCATGTACTGAACCCACGGTACCAGAATCAGACTTTTCACCTGCAAGTACCACATTTTCGCTTTGTCTGGTAAATAATAAAATTCAATTTTTTGACAATTCTACAGGCCAACCAACATCATGGAATTGGTCGTTCTCAGGAGCCGGTGTTAATATGTCAGGCTCACAGAAAGAAAATCCGGAAATTAGAGTAAGTCAAAATGGGACACTCACAGTTACAATGACAGCTTCTAATGCAGTTGGAGAAGACCTTTCACCCATGATGAAATCCTATGAAATAGAAATTTTAGGCGAGGATGTCTGTTCTTCATGTAATGCAATGTTCTATGATAGTGGTGGTCCAAATTATTCATATTCAAATAATGAAACAACTTCATACAGTTTTTGTGCCAATGTCAACGAGTACTTAACGGTCAATTTTACCAACTATAACATTGAAGAAGTAGGAGGTACTTGTAATGACGTTTTAATAATTTATGATGGACCTGAAGTTCCCGCGAACCCTTTTTCGGGTGATAATATAGGCATTCTATGTGGAAATTCTGCAACCTATGGGGCAAAAAGCTTTTCTTCGACTGGGCCATGTATGTCCTTCTTTTTTTACTCAAATGGCTCTGTGGTGAAATCAGGCTGGGAAGCAGAATTAGTTTGTAATCCAATCGAGATCGTTGATTGCGGAGTTGAATTTATGGATTCAGGGGGTACAATTAGTAGCTATGCCAATTCTGAAAGCAATAACTATTTGATATGTTCTGATGATCCAAATAAATTGTTGAATCTCGATTTTACGAAAGTCGAAGTGGAATCAGATGCACCGGGTAGTGGATTTGATGGTACAGGATGTTGGGACTATTTGACGATTCGGGATGGGGCATTTAGTGATAGTCCAATGCTCGGTTACTTTTGCGGTGAATCCAATGTCGTTCCAAAGCCAGAAAACTATTTAAAAGCTGGTGACATATTACAACCCACGAGCACCAATTTAGAAAATTGCCTTTATATCAATTTTAAATCGGATGTTTCCATTGTTAAGGCAGGTTGGGAAGCTGAAGTCATTTGTTGCCTTCCTTCCTCATTGCCAGACGGGGTAAGTAATATATGCAATATCCCTGCACCTGTAAATAATGGCGGTAGTTTTAGTTTTATGATTGATAATAGCTGTGTGGATAATGCTTGTGTTTGGCAAGATTTAGTCGCTAATTTTACAAAAAATCCTTCGCAGAGTAGGAGTTGTATAAATGGACCCACCAATCCAAATCAAGTGGTCGTCGCATTCAATACCGGAGAAAATAATAATGGAGATATAAGCATTGATGTAAGTGCCAATTCAAATGGAGGAGATGTTGACGTCGCCATTTATGGTCCGATGACTGGTACATATCCTGATTATACAGGTGGCTCACTTGTAATTTGTGATAGTGGCTTAGATCCTCAAGAACTTGGAATTCCGGTACAAAATAATGAAACTTATCTGATTCTAATTGGTTCTGAAAAAAGAGGAAGTGTAAATGTCAGTGCCAATATAGGTGCTTCGACATTGCCGCTGACTTTGACATCATTCACCGCAAAGGTTAGTGACGATAATATTATTGTAAGTGCGGATTGTGAAAACATTTCAGATATTGAGTCCATCACTCTGGAAAGAAGTGATTATCATAACGAATTCGTCGAGCTGAAGAAATGGACTAATCTCGAGGAATCTACTTTACATGCGGAATATACTGATAGAGAAGCGAGGCGAAACGTGGACTACTACTACCGATTAAAATATTTTGATTTTAATGGAAAGGTGAGTTATTCAAAGGTGGTCATCGCTAAAATAATAGGCCAGAATAATTCTATTGTTGCAACACCAAATCCGGCATCGGATATTGTTAAGTTTTCTGGAGGTGGAGGTGATGACAATTTTAACGGTCGAATGATTATCACGACTATTGACGGCCGAATAGTGTTCGAAGATAAAATCGAGGATCTTAAATCTTTTAATCTTAATATCGTGGAATGGTCGGATGGCGTTTACATCGTAAGATTCTTCTCGACGAAGCAGAATTTTAAAACAAAAATGGTGGTTGCACATGGATGAAGGTAGGCTATTGGTGTTTGCGACCAATAACATGCATAAGGTCAAGGAATTAAATGATATCTTAGAAAAAGATAAGCTCGATTGGGTTTTTAGATCGCTTGAAGAGTTAGACATTGTGGAAGATATTGAAGAAAATGGTATAACTCTCGACGAAAATGCAAAAATTAAATCATCTTATATATGGAACAAATACCATAAAAATAGTGTAGGAGAAGATACTGGTCTAGAGGTAGAAGCTTTAAACGGGGCTCCCGGCGTATATAGTGCAAGGTATGCCGGAAATGATAAAAATGATCAGGCCAATATGGAGAAATTATTGGCTGAGTTAGATGGAATTGCCCATCGAAATGCAAGATTCAGAACGGTTATTTCATTAGTTTTAGCAGGTGAAGAATTCCAATTTGAAGGAATCGTGAATGGGCAGATTGCGACAATGCCGCAAGGAAACCAAGGATTTGGTTATGACCCGATATTCATACCTGAGGGTTACAATGAAAGTTTCGGTGTGCTTGGAAAGGAAGTGAAATCACTCATCTCTCATAGAGCCAGAGCCGTAAAGAAATTAATTGAATTTCTTAAAATGAGAAGTTGAAAATTTTCAATTAACTTTTCAAATATAAGTGCTTATTGCTCCAAATTTTCAATATATAATTCCAATAATTACCTGCTTGGTGTAATAAATGTTAATAATTAGATAATTTAGGTTTGTAAATTTCAATTTTTTATTACCTTTATCGACCTCTTAAACCTAATTTTTCCAAGCTGTTAAAATCTTATTTCAATGGGCAAGTTATTTATTACATTACTTTTCCTAGGTATTACTGTCTTTTCGCGAAGTCAATCCGTGGTGTATACAGACTATGATAAACTTACATTTGTCAAGTTGTTCTTCATTGAAAGTGAAATAAATCATGCTGAGAATGACAAAAGAGTCCAAGAATTATATTTGAAACATGGGGTGACTCGAAAAGATTTCCGTGCATTGGAATCCGGTACTCGCGAAGCTAATTCGGAATTTAAATTAGATATGATTAAACTTAATCACGAGATTGCCGAAGAAAGAAGACAAGAATTCATAGAAGCGTTAAGTAAATGGCATTTTACTCTCGAAAAATATGACCAGATGAAGCAAAAATTTAAGGACAATCTCGCTTTTGAAAACGAGCTAAAGCCTTATTTTTCTCAATACATTAATTCTGTTAAAAATGAGAAATAAATTTATACTGTGGATTCTTGTAGTCATTTTTTATAGTGATGCTATCCAATCGCAGATTTTACCAAATCGTTATGTTGAGTCCATATTTACGAATTATACGGAGACTAATGACGTACAATTTAGCACTAATGTCCCTCAGCCAAAACCTGGAGGAGGATTTTACGAGTGGATCACTGGTCTTCCTTTAAATGCCAAAGAATATGAGTTTGATGACATAAATCTTTACATGGATATTTTTGAACCAACGGGTGATACCATCGCAAAGAGACCTTTGGTAATAATTTGTTTTGGCGGTGGTTTTCTTGATGGAAGCAAAGATTATTGGAGTATAAGAGAAATAGCGATTCAATTGGCAAAGAGAGGTTATGTAACTGCCAGCATCGATTACAGACTTGGAATGAATGTATTTGACAGCGAACTGAGTAAACGAGCTCCCTATAGAGCTTTGCAAGATGGGAGATCGGCAATTCGATTTTTCAAAGCGGACGCCGCAGGCAGTAATACTTATAAGATTGATACGAGTAATATTTACATAGGTGGTCACTCAGCTGGGGCATTTATTGCATTGCACAATGCTTATCTTGACTTAGAATCAGAAAGACCAGCATCAACATACGTTTGGCTTCAGGATGGTAATACTTGTCCTGATTTAGGATGTCTCGATTGTGTAGGTGATAACCTCTCATATAGTGGTCAAGCCGCTGCAGTGTTTAGTCTCGCAGGCGCTTTAGGTTCCGTTGGATATGTCGGAACAGCTGACGATGTGCCGTCGGTCATGTTTCATAGCGAAGATGATGATACAGTTCCTTATAATAGCGGTCAGCCTTTTTCGTATATTTCTTGGGCCATTATTGGTTTCGAACTGCCGGATGTATATGGAAGTGCTGAAATTGCAGATCAAGGAGACCTAGTAGGATTGGAATATCAATTTAATTCATACACTGATAGGGGTCATGCTGTGCATGAAGAAACGTCATCAACCCTTTATCCTGACATTATTCCAAAAATATCGGATTCATTTTATTATGAGTTTTTGAAACC
>ERZ795053.996-NODE-996-length-36222-cov-16.892582_pt1 | contig 36222 bp, 25 predicted proteins | sample MGYA00375137_ERZ795053 | MGnify/ENA primary metagenome ERZ795053 (study PRJEB30182, sample SAMN05720284) | activated sludge metagenome | isolation source: Anaerobic digester | place: Hong Kong | collected 2014-12-17 ...
AATCAGGCATGCGTATATACCATTACTCAGATAACCTGTGTCCCATCCGATCTGCTGCTTACCTTCCCGAAAACGTTTCGTACAGGATTCATAGACGACGCGGCCACCGGTATCAAGGATTTTCATTACAACATCTGCAGACCCCGCCAACTCAAATTCAATGACAGCATGGTCAGCTACAGGGTTTGGAGACACGGTGACCGTTTTGATACCGGCATTCCGCGACAGAAATGGGAATTCAGGGATACCGAGGGGAGGCATTGGGAGCATGGTAAGGGCACCGCCTTTGCGGTACAGCACGATATTCCAGTTGCTGGTGTTACCTGCAATACAACCTTTGCCTGCTGCCACGTAACCACCGCCGGAAGTGGGCTGGGCATCGTTGGCCACTGCAGTGGTTGGATACATTACATATCCTGGTGAACAGCCTATGGTATCAGAGGAGATAAAATTCCCATCGGTATCATAGGTCCTGACGTTCATCATATATTGTGAGCCAAATCCGTTCCTGCTAAGCAGAATATTTCCATCCGGTTTTCTGGCAATGGTATTGAATCCGCCGTGCTGTTCGGAGCCGGAAGTTTTTTCCCAAAGGATTTTTCCTTCGGCGTCAAGTTTGGCGATATACTCTTTATTGTGATAATAGCCCACCAGGAGGAAGGTCCCGTCGTTCTGCTCCAGGATATCCCCTCCTGCATCCCAGTAATCCTCGGATCCTATCTCGCGGGTCCAGAGCGTATCCCCGGCTGCATCGAAGCGGATAACATAGATGTTGGTAATATAACCCAGGGTTAGGGCATGACCACGTGTTCCGGCAAAAATGTAGCCTCCATCGGCAGTCCGGTGCACCTCGCCCACTTCATCGCGGCGGTCGCCGCCGTAGCGTTTCGTCCACAGGCTGTCACCCTGTCCGTTGATTTTCATGAACCACAGGTCGCCTGCTCCGTCGTACTGATAGGTCTTTCCGGCAATGAAATAGCCCCCGTCGCTGGCAGTTACGATGGAATAGCCTTCCTCATCGGTTTCCAAACCATAGGTCTTTTCCCACATCATATTTCCGTTCCCGTCCGTTTTGACGATGTACAGGTCCTTGCCGCCTGCCCCGTAAGATTTGGTAAAGCCGGTAAGGATGAAGCCGTTGTCAGGGCAGAGGGCGACATCATAGGCGCGTTCTTCGCTATACCCTCCGTAATTCCTTGTCCAGAGTGTATCACCGTTGACATCGGTCTTGATGAGCCGCATGTTGTAGGTGGAAGAGGTAAGGGATGTGCCCTGGTATCCCGCGAGGATGAAGCCTTTTTCAGGTGTCTCCAGCACGGCATGGCCTTCGCCCCAGGTGGCGTAGCCTTCGAGGTTATAATATCCGTCGGTATTTTTGGGAGGTTGCAACTTCCAGACATAGGCATCATGGAGCCTGTTTGATTTGTAATCGTATCCGGTAACATAGAGATATCCGTCCTCATCGGAGGTGATGGCATAGGCGACATCCATATCGATGGCAGGGCCTACATAGCGCATCACCCATAGGTCGCGCCCTGTGCGATGGTCGATGCTGATGGTACCTGCTTCAGCCAGCAACCCGCAGAAATAGCCGGCGACATGCACGTTGGTGTCGGGCGTCTGCGTGATGGAGAAGGCCATGTCATGATCGCCGTACAATCCCTCATAGCGGTAGAACCAAACCGGGTTGCCCTGAAGGTCCACCTTCATGACAGCCGCATCCATATCGGTATCCACCTGACTGTCGCGGCCTCCCGCCCTGCCGGTCACATAAACATAATCGTCAATTCCATAGAGCAGTTCGTAGCAGGTCTCTCCCCAGTATGGCTCGGGACCGGGCCCGTCGACATTGCAGTTCCACTGGTAATTGCCCGATGCATCCACACACACTACCGCGATGTTCGAATGGATCAACCCGGAGGCATAGATCCGGCCGTCATGGCCATAAACAATGTCGGTGGCCCAGCTCCTCCCTTCCGTTGACGGGAAAAGGTATTTCCAATTCCTGCTGCCTTCCGGGGTGAGGCTGAGGATGGTGAGCTGCGGCTCGGCGGCCTCATTGGAGTAGCCTGCAGCATAAATGTTCCCGTCATCCCCAATGGTGATGGCATTGGCCTGGTCGTCGCACAGGGAATATGGGCACCCGCCATCAAACCAGTAGATCCACTCCTGGGCCCCGGTGCCGGCATTGATCCCTGTCACGATGAAATCATAATTGGCCACTCCGGCAGCGTAAACCATCCCATTGCCTCCATATACAACAGAAAACGCTTCGCTGGGATAATCTCCATCAACATCATATATATATTCCCATCGCAGGCCTCCCTCCGGCGATACGCTGATCACCAGGAATTTTTTGTTGTCATCCGCATTGTTGGAGATGCCGCATACATAGATGTTCCCGTCGCTGCCCACCTGTATCTCCACAACGGCCATGGTTTTATCCGGTTGGCCTTCGTATGTATAGACCCACTCCTGGCCACCGGCTTTGTTGATCTTGATGACGATGATATCATAGTCGGTATCATCATCTTCTGTACCAGCTACATAAATGTACCCATCAGCGCCGTAGGCGATGTCCTGACCGATCTCGCTGTGGCCATCGCTGAAGTTATAATACCATTTGTGATTCTGACTCAGGGCACTGAGACCCAGCAGCAGAAAGATCCAGAGGTGAAGCAGTCGTTTTATCATCGCTTTAAAATTTGGATTATGTTGTTTGTGAAACATCATAAAAACATATTGACCAGGCTACTTTTTAACTTCTGATCTTTTAAAACCCTTAACCGCGATATTTTCATCTTCGTTGGGATTGTAGTTGCTGATGTCGGTATAAATCACATCCCCCTGCTCATTCTCCCAGCGGTAGTTCCATTCATTGGTGCCCCGTTCCGCTTCTCCGGTAAACGGGTTGATGTAGTCTTCCTGCCCGGTCAGGGTGAGGTACATATCGTTGTTGATTGCTGAATTGGTAAAGGCGCGGTGCTCGGTGATCTCCCGGTCAATTCTGGCAATATCACGCTGTGTCTGCAGGGCAATGTTGCTGTTTACCTGCTGGCTCCGGATTTCGCGGCTGATCCACCCGGGATTCAGTTTAACCGAATGTCCGATGGTTGCAAAAACCGGGGCGAAACTTTCAAAGAATGGTTTCTCGGCACGGACATACCATGTTTCTTTATTGCTCCATAAACCTCCCCCCAACTGCCCCCAGTCTTCAATGGAACATACCATTTTTTCAAGGTATTGAATACCGTTCTCCACATATTCCATGGTAGCGATGGCAGTCTGGTATTCAAAATAGTATCCGCCTGATAAAAGGCCTGACATTCTGCGGTACTCATCCGATATTTCCGGAAGCTGTTGGACATCCGTTATCCTGAGATTCTGCGCATGCGGATGTGCAAATGGTACTGCGATTTCCCTGACAAATTCATCCGGAGGCATCAGGCGCATCACCAGCATTCCATTGTAATTGCTTCCGTCGGGAAACAGGGGTGCCGCCGGGTTTTGATTCGGGAAACGGCGCATATCGAAGAATCGGGTATCGGGCAACCAGCCGATGCCTGCCTTGTTATCAGGCGAAGTTAATTTCATGTAGAGCTTAGCCTCAATGGCATTGCCTGAACCGCCCGAGGCTTCCGGATCAACCCTGGTAATTCCGCCGCTGATTCTCCATCCCTCCGGAAGCAGAAAAGTAAAGGCGCGTTCATTGGGCTCGCTGCGGCGGCGATATAAAACCGATGTCCCCGATCCTTCGGCAGCACTGCTTTTACCCTCCCTGAAATCAGGATTGATATCAGTATTGCAGGCAAAAAGGGTGAGCGAAGACAGAAAAACAGAAGTGGCAGTCATGGAGTTCATGGTAGAGCAATTAATACTTAAACCTGACAAAATATGTGATCACACCCATAAAGTGAAATCATGATCAAAGGTAAGACAGGACTTACAATAATCTCATTAATAACACCTTACAATATCAAAGAGGCGACCCTACAAAAACACTCAGAGTGACACAAGGAATAAAAAAAACAGAAGGAAAAAAGATCCGGGAGAAGGAGATAAAAAGTCAATGATATCAGATGACCGCAATAAAATTGGTGAGATTCTGTTCGTGCGACACGCCGAGTTTTTTCCGGATACGGGTGCGGGCCACCTCAATGCTTTTTATTGATTGCCCCGAGAGAGAAGATATTTCGCGGGTATTCATATCCAGGCGGATAAACGAACATAGGCGGCGCTCTGCAGGTGTGAGTTCCGGATATTTCTCAAGCAACCGTTGCTGAAAACCGGGATGAACCTCATTAAACTGAATTTCGAACTCTTTCCATGCGTTGGGAGCCAGTTCCCGGCGAAGCTGCAACTGCAACTGCTGTAGTGACCGGGCTGAAACTTCTGAATTCTTGAGTTCATCCAACTCTTTAATCAGTTTTTCGAGCAACTGGTTTTTCTGATTGATGAAAATAGTTTTAGAAGTAAGCTCGCGTTCTTTGGAAGTCAGATCCTGGCTGAGTTGCTCGATTTTTTGCTCACTTTGTTCTTTTATCAGGCCAGCTTCCTGCCGGGCGGCTTTCCGCTGCTTATAGATCAGTCTCATCAAGGCTCCGCCGAGTAAAAGGCTCAACGCCAGCAAAAGCATAATAATATTACGGGTGCGTAAAGCCTGGTTTTGCAAAATACTGTTCCGGGTAAGCGCTTCGTTTTCTTTTTTAAGTTCGCTGCGTGCAAAAGCGGCTTCCACCTCCTCGATGGTCCGGTATTTTTCAGCGGTGTAAATGCTGTCTTTCAATTCGATGGCATTCTTTAGATAGTAGAATGCTTTGCCGGAATTTCCCGCTTTTTCATAGCAATGGGCGAGGCAAAGGCTGGCATCCAGCATACCTTTCAGTGAACCGGTTGATTCTGCTATCTCCAGGGCCTCCATGGCATAATCTATGGCTTCGCTTACCAGATTCTGGTTCAGCAAGGTTGTCGACAGCTCAACCAGGGCTTCGCTTTGTTCATACCTGGCCCCTATTTCGGCGTACAGATTCATTGATTTCCTGAAGAATGCTGCAGCAACAATATAATCGTTTTTTGCTGAATGAAGTTTTCCAAACAGCATATTACACGATGCCAGAAATGATTTGTCGCCTGACTTCTCCGCCAGCTTCAGCGCATCCTGAAGGTACATACCGGCATTTTCATAATCCTTCAGTTCTGTGTAGGCCCCTGCCAGATTTTTGTAACGAATAATCAACCTGTATTCATCCTTCGACTGCTGCGCAAATTCCAGCGATTGCCTGTAATACCCGAGAGCCCGGAAAGGGTCGCCGTTATCGAGATACAGGTTGCCAATATTGTTCAGGCAATCAGAAATTGCCGTTTCCTCATTCAGTTTTTTAAACTCTTCAAGGGCTTTCTGATATGATTCCATAGCCCTGGCAAATTCGCCGGTTTTCCGGTATACATTTCCGAGGTTGTTGTAACAGATAGCTTCTTCGTAATTCAAGCCGGCACTGTTGGCTTTCTGAAGAGCCTTGTTGTAGAATTCGACAGCATCTTTGTAATTTCCGCATTGTTTCTGCACAATTCCCATCCCTGTATAGCACCAGAACTGGCTAATATTGTCATTCACTTTCTTATAGGCTGAAAGTGAAAGATTGTAAAATTCCATGGCATCCGAGAACTGGCTCTGCTCAAGGTAAACTTCCGCAATATTGAAATAACTCTCTGCTTCCAGATGTATATCCCCCAAATTATCAGACTCATTTAAGGCAAGATAGTAAATATCCAGCGCTTTGGAATATTCAATCCGGTTATAATAAACTAGCCCGAGCCTGAGCCTGGCTTTGATCATTTCTCTTTTTACGGCACGCTTGTATGCTTCGCTGCCCCCATAACTAAGGCATTTTTCGGCGGTTTGTATGGCCGAATCATAGAGCTGAATGGCTTCATCACCCCGTGCATCGCCCGCTTTAGCCAGGATAGCCGAAATAAGTGCAGTATCAGACAGCTTTGGAGCATCCTGCGACTTTATACCGGCAGGGATAAGCCAGCACAGGCAAAACAGAAACCGGCTGATTATTCTTAATCGGCTCATGAGGTTTTCGAAATGTAAAATAAAGATAATGAATTTTTCATGAATCTGTCACCAGATATTATGAATAAGATCATACAAATCACACTTCACCTGTGTCAGAAAATCACATAAATCCTGATGGCCGGCGCTGTATCGGACTACCACCCATCCTGCGCCCCGGCCGCCAACTCGATTATCAGGGAATGAGCGCATCCATCAAAACAAAGGCGCTTATAACCGGACAAGCTTGTGTTTCAGCAAAATTCCGGATTCATACCTATATAATTACACCAACTCCGCTAACCTTTTATATGTCATACACCTCTGTACATCCGCAGCGCACTAATTTCCCTAAGAACAACAGAAATGTTTCAACTTTATCCGTTGAACCGATACCAGCCGCCAGTCCAGGTCCTGAAACGGATACACTTTCCTGCTCAACAATTGTAATTATCTTATAATCCAATAATTATCCGTCAAACCTCAAAAAAAACTGATTTTCGGCCCCCGGGTCAATTTCACGGCTCATCACCCCCTTCCATTTGCCTTTCAACACCAGAACAAATCTTCGGATAATTAAACCCAAAGGTTGTCGCCATTAGAGGTGGAAAAAAAACAACAGATTAAAACGTTCTGCTTGCCTTTCGAAATTAAACAGGAATATAAAGTCCGAATGATGGCAGGAAAAAGGCATTATCGATAATACGGCGTCATGCGATAAAAAGAGACTGCATACAGGGGTAGTAAATCCCTGATTAGAAACCAAGGGGCACTTAACGAAACAGGCAGTATTTATCAGGAATCTGTAGCGTCTTCAAGTTTTTTCAGTAAATACAAGTCTTTCCTCCGGTCATTCAGGTTCCGGACGCTTCCGAACTGATTCAACTCTCTGAGCAGGTCTATATCCACATCTGCAATAAGAATCATTTCCGTATTCGGCGTAGCCTCAGCTTTCACCCCATTGGAGGGAAAAGCAAAATCGCAGGGGGTAAAAACCATCGCCTGCGCATATTGAATATCCATATTATGCACTTTGGGCAGATTCCCGACGCTACCCGCAATGGCCACATAACATTCGTTTTCAATTGCCCTGGCCTGTGCGCAATTCCTGACCCTTGAGTACCCGTTTTGCGTGTCTGTCAGAAACGGCACGAAAAGAATATGCATCCCTTCGTCCGCGAGTATTCTGCTTAATTCGGGAAACTCGACATCATAACAAATCAGAATGCCAATTTTTCCGCAATCGGTATCAAAGGTTTTTATAACATTACCCCCTTTGAGGCCCCACACCCGGGCTTCATCCGGCGTAACATGCACTTTTTCAAATCTTTCAATCCCCCCATCCCTTTTGCAGAGATAACCGGCATTGTAAAGGGAGTTATCCACAATTTCGGGCATACTGCCTGTAATGATATTAATGTTGTATGAGATGGACAACTCAGCAAACCGCTGCACAATTTCCCTTGTATATCCGGCAAGTTCGCGGATAGCCGCTGCTTCTGAAAGATGGTTGTAAGCTGCCATCAGCGGGGCATTAAAAAACTCAGGAAATAAGGCAAAGTCAGACCGGTAACCGGAGACAGCGTCTATAAAAAACTCGGCCTGCTGCATCAGTTCATCAAGATTCTTATATAAGCGCATCTGCCATTGTATCAGGCCTAAGCGGATGATGTTCTTTTTGAGGAGTGCATTCCCCGATCTTTTTTCATAATAAACATTATCCCATTCCAGCAGCACAGCATACTCCTGCGAATCTTTATCTCCTTCAAGATAGCCGCGGATAATTCTCACAGGGTGAAAATCGTTGGACATCTGAAAATCAAGTACCGGATCATGAATCTCTTTTGTCCTGACTTTTTCAATGTATTCGCGTGGCGATATATTGTCAGCATACTTGTGATAGTTGGGAATCCGGCCGCCGAAGACGATGCTTTTCAGATTCAGTTTCTCGCACAGTTCTTTTCTGTAATCATACAATCGCCTCCCAAGCCGCAGTCCGCGAAAACGCGGGTGTATAAAAATATCAATCCCGTAAAGCGTATCTCCCGTCGCGGAATGGGTGTTAAAAGTATAATTACCGGTTACTTCCCTGTAAGTATGCTTTTCGCCAAATTTTGAAGAATTTACAATGATGGATAGTGCGCAGCCAGCAAGTTCTCCATCAATCCTGATGCCTACCTGACCATCAGGAAACAGTTCAACGAGTTTTTGAATGTGATGTGGTTTCCAATACGCGCCCGGCATATTGGAGTATGATTCAATCATCACATTTTTAATCTCCTCATAATTCCCGGGTTTCAGAAAAAATATCTCAATATTTTCAATAGAATTAATATTCACTCCCATGTTTCTTTTACTATTTTTTGTTGTTCAACCTGATTTTTATCAATGTCATGAAGATGTTCTGTATGGAATTCCGATTCTCAAAATTAACCATTTTCAGGAACCGGAACCACAGATAAGAACGATACTGCAGAACCAGCTCAGCCTTAGAGCAATACGCTCAATTTGCTAATTGAATACACGTGATGACTAGAGGATTGTCATTCCGGGGTTATTCTCAATTTCACGCTCAATGAATTGAATCTGCTTCATCCGGAAAGAGGAAACAGCAACCTCAAAAACGTTGCCGTCTTCCGTTTCATTCACGAACCTGACATAAGGTTCTTCATTCAGCGGGCTCCAGGGATTGTTTAAAATGGTTGCCCGGATAAGGGCTGCAGCTTCCGGTTTCGTTAGTGCCGGTGTCACCTGAATCCTTATCAATTGTTCTTTTCCAGGCAATGCCGTCAGCTCTTCTGAAACCACTTCCTGAATGATGCGTGCGTAAGGCACACGGATTATATTGCCATCCTCTTTCCGCATTGAAACATGCGTCAGATGGATGGATTTAACCTGTCCGGAAAACTTGCCGGCATTCAGGACAGCCCCCTCTTTAAGATTATGTTTGATTCTGAATACAACACCGGCAAGCACGTCATTTAACAGATACCATGACAGAAATATAACTAGGATTATAATCAGGCTAATGATCAGGTAAGGATAAAAAAACTTCTCCCGGAACAAATAACCGAGTGACCAGAAAACAAACAATACCCATACGAAAAAGGCAATGGAAGTAACATAGCCATTCCTTATATTCCATCCCCTGCGAAGACCCGACAGGCGTTTCAATCCAATTCCCAGTCCTTTCAGGGAAAGGTAAACCAACACAAGGACCAACAGGACAATCAGTACTTTCATCATTTCAGTTGTTTGCTCCGGAAATTCATTGTCAGATAAGCCCCTCCTGCTTAAATAGCGTGATAAGATGCGGCCCGGTAAGATCACTCACATTATAAAGCCCTTCGTTTCTTTCTTCAACCAATCCCATTCTCATCATGGATCCAAGAATGCTTACCGTATGTTCATCGTCCGCATCCAAAATATTTTTAACCCGTTCATAGGTCAGCCGCTTATGCAGCATCATTGCAATAAGCAATACTTTCCATTCCTCTTCGATTTCGAGTAAAACGCCGGCATCCGGTACAACCGGCATCCGGATATGGATCGTTTGGCCTTCAACTCCTGAAATATTTGCAATCCATGCCTTTAACGCTGCGCCCGGATTACCTCCTGAATAATCGAAGTATCTGTTGAAAAGTTTAGCCAATTTAATTTCCGACAACGCATCTTCACCTTTTCCGTTTAGTAAAAACTTCATTCCGCTTGAATGGTGACGCAGCATGATCATCTCTTTAATATCCAGCGCGTCAAAAGGCTTTAAGCGGATTACACCGATAAGTGAATCCTGAAGATTAAGCAATTTATTCATCAAGGTGAAAGCCACGGGATTCATATTAATAACAAACAGCAACTTCGGGCTGTTTTCATTGATGAGTTTGATCAGCAGCCTGACCACATCCCATCCTTCCATCGACCGCTCCCACCACAGTTCAAGATCGTGCAGCATCATAACACTGCCACGTGGAATACGGTTTATAATTTCCTCCGGGCTGCCGTTTTCCTTTGTAACCCGCTGCATGGTTGAGACAAAGTCTGAAACACTGACAGACCCACTGGCAGGCGGAAAAATGTGATACACCGTTTCCTTTTTAAAAGTTGTATGGCCCTGATTCATGCAGAAAGCGGTTTTGCCTGAATTACGCTCTCCAAGAATCATAATACCGCCATAATAACCCGCCCGGTAGCGCTGAAGGACTTTTTTAAACGCACCTTCATCATTTTCCCTGATTATCCAGAAATCGTCGCTGATGCTAGAGCGTCCGCTAAAAAGATTCCGGTAATACTGAGGCAGCTTGTTTACAACCTTTTCATCAGGACGTATACGCTCGACCATGGCAAGAATCTTCTCATTAACGGAAGGCTGCTCCCCGGGCTCAATAATTGTCTTTGCCAGCAGAACCCCTTCGCTTTTCGAGTAAAGTATCCACGCCAACGCGTGCCTGTAGAAATCTTTTAAGTTATCAATATTTCTGAAAACAGCATTCTTTACTTTTCTGCCCTGATCCTCACGGATAATGTGCGAATAATCATTCATGGTTACAGGCATCCTGTAAGATGACAACCTGGTAAAAACCTCCTGAAGAGAATGCTCTATCATCAGCCTGATGTTTTTGACTGTTTCTGCAACCTTCTCTTCTTCAGCCTCAATTTTGGAACACGCAGGATTTACAATCATAGAGATCTGTTCCTTCCTGTCGGGCAAATCCTCAGGAATATTATCCAGACTGAAACGGGTAAGACTCAACAGATCCTGAATGCTGAAAACAGAATTTCTAAGTTGCTGAACCACCTTCTTCAGATTGTCATGCGTAGCACCAATGAATTGCGACTCCAGATAAAAGCGGACAATTTTCCGCAACGGAACTTCCCGGGCATTCGTTTCAGACCCTCTATGCTTTTCCTGCGGTTGCCCGGCCTCTATAATCATGTTTTCAGGAAGCGTATCAGACAATTTCAGGACTTCCTCACCAAAAATTTCAAAATCCCTGAGCAGGGTAATTTTGTCGTTAAAGTTCTGAACCCCTATTTCCATTGCAGGAATTTTATGCTTTTCCGGATTATAGTCCTGAATTGCTGCGCGGACTTTTTTCAGCGCAGCCCCATAACCTTTTTCAAGCAATTGAATGATGCGCAGGTTCAGTTCATGCGCTTTATCTTTGATCCGGGTGCGGCAGGCCTGCAGGAATATATCCATGGAAATCCCGCTTACATGATTTATCGTCTGCTCATACCAGGTAGCCGGAAAACCATTGTTACTCCTTATAAGTTCCTTATAAAATCTGCGCTTACGTCTTTTTCGTTTTATGCGGAAGTTGATGTCGGCCTTGGCCATGTCGTTGCTCATCAACTGAAGATTTTTCCTGAATTCCGAACGCAACTGGTGATATGCCTTTGTTCTGCGGCCGATTCCCTCATTTCCGGATTTAAGCATCATTGCTTCAGCCTCATTTATGTTCTTACCCACCAATTGCATGAATAAATCACCATTCCCGGACTTCTCCATAAAGTGATCCAGCATGTCATCTATCAAAATAATCAGCGCACGCATTTCCGATAGTGAGGAATAAAGATCTGATTGAATCCGCTTAAGGAAATCTGCAAGGAACTGGTGACGGGTATCGCGCAGATAATATCCCGCAATATTCTTGTAATTCAATTTCCCTGGAATCGTCTCTTGCGAAAACGGATGTAACAGCCTCCTTCTTAGTTTAAACCACTTTAAGCCAAGAGGATCATTCTTTTTAAGTGTCAGGTCATTTTTTTCATAGTTAATCTCAATCCTGCCAGGCAGATTAAGCAGATTCTTCTCCAACTGACCCGTATACCATTCAATACCACCTTCAAGCGACTTCTGCTGAACTATAAGCCTGTTGGCAGTCAGTTCAGTAAAAACGCGGTTAATCTGATAATAGAAACCATTTTTTATTTTTATCAGTGCTTTCCTTCTGCGGTAGGTATCATCCAATTCTTCAAGTTTCAGAAGTTGTGAAATCACGTTATTCACTGCATTTCTTACCTCATTGCCGGCCTGCTCATATTCAGCATACACCGGTTCGACGGCCTTTTTATTGAATTGCTCAAGCGTCTTTAACCCAATCGCATCTGCTTTACTTACTGCTTCATTGATAACCAGGTATTTTGAGGGTTGTAATTCCTTCAGATCCATCTCCCTGGTGCCGGGCTCGTTCTTACCATCGGATAATTCATTGTCAATCAAATCAAAAGCTTCAAAACGGGATGAACTATTGATCAGCAGGAAAGTACCAAGATTTCCCGATAAGGTATTGACCCTGTCGTAAAGTTCTTCGGGATGCCGGAGTTGGTTGCCTGGGAAATCCAGTATGGTCAGATCAGTAGCAACGGATTCGCGGCAGATCAGTTCATGTGAAGGGAGCTTTTCATAATAATTACTTATAATCCTGATCTCCATGTTGATTCTGTATTGATTCAGAAACTCCTGGAGTCTGCTGTAAATATTCTCGGGCGACACCCTTGAATTGTTGATGACCAGAAGCCTGATATTAGCATCTCTCCACTCACCTGAGGCGGTAAAATGCCGCATCAGAGATACAGAAAAAGCCAGGTTGCTGCCTTTTCCGCTCCACCAGAAATCAATGGATTTTTTGTCCCCGAATTTTTTAAGCGCGTTATAGCATAGAAAGGCTGTGTTGAAATCACTACTGTGAAGATTCCTGATAAGATTCAGAAACGGCTTTTTATTATGCTCGCGTTTACTCCAACCCATCAGCACCATATTGGGCTCTATGCCTGAAAAGCCGTATACACGGCTTATTTCATCCATTCCGTCATAAACATTCCTGCACCTATGCTGGTGAATCAGGAAATCAGCGTCCTTCCCTGACGAAGCAAAATACCGTTGATCCTTGATCAGAGCGGCCTCATCGGATTCTATCATTTCGAAAGCCGAAAAAACACCGAATCTTCCACTGAAAGCCCGGGCAAATTCAATAATATGAGGTCGCTCCTTATCCGGACCGCTGAAAACAATGATATTCGGACGCCAGTTGCGGTTATGCATCACTGTTTTGTTCAATTTCCGGATTCCCGTCCATACAAGAGAAAACCAAACACTGCTCCAGGCATCTCCCGATTCCAGAACAAGTTGTTTCCTTTTCAGAAAAAGGAAAAGCAATCCCAGAATCACGACTGCACTTATCATGGCCAGAAAATCAAGCTGAACCATAACAATAATACAAGCCAGTGAACCTATCATACTTACCCATGCCGGTGTCCTGAACGATGGTCTGAAATCAGCGCTTGTCAATGATTCAAATGCTGCACTCAGATTAAGAAAGCCGTAGGTTGTGATAAAAAATATTGAGACAATCCTTGCAATAACATCCAGTTCGCCGATAAGTATCCCGGCTTCGGCAATTAAAAAGGTAAGCAGCAAAGCGTTCCGGGGCTCTTTGGATGCTCCGGAACCACGTGCAAAAATGCGGGGAGTGATCCTGTCAATAGCCGTTGACTGTAAAATGCGAGGCGCGGCCAGTATGCTTCCAAGCGCCGAACTGAGCGTTGCTCCCCATATCCCGGCAATCACCAACTGGGGCACAAGGGCTATTTTAAACAATGCCCGGGGGTCTGTGGCAAGCATTTTCCCGTCAACAGTATATGCAAAAAAGAAAGCCAGTAAAACGTAGACTATCAGGCCAATGGAAATGGCAGAGATGGTTCCGAAAGGAATTGACTTTTTGGGATCTTTCAGATCTCCCGACATGGAAACACCGGCCTCAAAACCGGTTACTGCAGGAAAAAATATTCCGAAAAGTACCATCAGGGGAATGCCTGAACCTGAACCAAAAAAGTTCGGGGCTTCAGGTGCAAAATCATGCCTGCCCAGAAAAATCGACAGCAGAGACAAGCCTATCGCTGTCATAATCAGGTATTGCGCTTTGATGGCTAAAGAAGTACTGATGAATGTAATGATGGTTACGACCAGTAAAATGATGCTGCCAACAATCCGGATATGGGTAACATCCATCGGAAGTCCAAGGTAATTGAGGAAACTTTCGGAAAAACCAATAAGGTACAGACTGACACTGAATGAAAGCCCGACAAAGAGGGCAAGCCCCAGTGTCCCTCCGATAGGCAGCCCGAGGCTACGTGAGATTATGTAATAAGTCCCGCCCTCCTTAACTTTCTTGTCAGTGGCGATACTGGAAACACTCAGGCCTGTGGTGACTGAAATAAGATGCGCAATAAAAATGATCCCGAGTGAACCAACCAATCCGGCCTCTCCGGCGATCATTGGCATACGCATATACATGATCACCCCAAGAATGGTAAGAATCGAAGGCGTAAAAACCCCGCCAAAGGTTCCGAACTTTTTTGCTTTGGCCATAATGCGCTACGCATTTAAGATTTGTAAAAATAGCAATAATTCCTGAGAAATAAATCAAGGTATAAAAAACATCCTGAAAAACCTGAGATCAATCAACTTTTAAAATAAGCATTACTCTATCTTTCAGTATCAATTATTTTTTCTACAATCAGATAGTATATCAATATTAAAAACCTTCCTGAATTGAATGGAAATGCCATAACACTGAAGCCGGCTATAAGCGGATTCGCAGCGAATAGCCAGCTTTTTCATGTTATGAATGACAAAGGGCAATTGCAGTCATCATCTCCGCAACAAGCAATCCTGCAGCCTGACATCTCCTGTTTAGCAATATTTAACAATGAAATATCAGTGAAACGCCGCGATCAGCAGTTCAATATCCTTGTGTGGCAGGTGAAAATATTCGCTGATATAACGGTTTGTTGAAATGCCGTTGTAGAGGTAAACTCCGTTCCTGACACCAGTGTCGGTGCGGAGGATATTGTTGATTCCGCCTTCGTCTCCAATCTTCAGCATAATGGGCGCCAGCAGGTTACTGAGCGCGCGTGAAGCGGTCCGGGGCACCCTTGAGGCAATATTGGGCACACAATAATGGGTAACGCCGTATTTTTCAAATACGGGGTTTTTATGATTTGTTATCACGGAAGTTTCAAAGCAACCTCCCTGGTCGATACTTACATCGATGATTATGGCACCTGCCTTCATCTGCTGCACCATTTCTTCGGTAACACACACGGGCGAGAGTCCTCCCTGCGGCCTCACGGCACCTATGGCAACATCGGCGGTCTTCAGTGCTTCTTCTATCGGCCGGGGTTGCAGCACACTGGTATATATCCTCGTTCCAAGGTTATTCTGAAGCCTGCGCAACCTGTATACAGAGCTATCGAAAACTTTTACCAACGCCCCCATGCCCATGGCAGCGCGGGCGGCAAACTCCCCTACCGTGCCGGCTCCCAGTATCACTACCTCGGTAGGTGAAATACCGCTTAATCCGCCGAACATCAGCCCCCGCCCGTAGTCGGGATGACTCAGGTATTCGGCAGCAATCAGAATAGAGGTATTCCCGGCAATTTCTGACATGGCCCTGATTACCGGAAAATTCCCGTCACGGTCCTTCATGTATTCATAAGCGAGCGCAGTAACTTTTTTAGCTGCCAGTTGCCTGAAATGGGCTTCGGTAAGACCGGCAAGGTTCAGCGATGACAGCATGACCTGCTTACCCCTGAGCATTTCTATTTCCTGGGTAGTCGGTGGTGCAACCTTGATGATCACATCGCACTGGAATATCAACGCACTTTCATAAACGATCTCTGCCCCGGCTTCGCTGTACTCGTTGCCGGAATAATGTGAAGCTGCGCCGGCATTGTTCTCCACAAGCACGCGGTGGCCCGATTTAACCAGCAGGCTAACGGCGTCAGGCACCAGTGAAATCCGGTTTTCTAGCCAGGCGGTTTCCCTGGGAATGCCTATGGTAAGCCGGCAAGCTTTATTCGGAACCTCAAGCCTTTCTTCCTGTGGCATCAGGCCGGTAGTATGCGAGGGGAACATAATGAAATCCTGTTGTTGTTCTTCCATTGTTACCAGCGTCTAATTTTAATGCTAAGATACAAAAAACAAAAACAAGTAAACAAATCCACTCCATACACTCCACAACCGGCAAATCCCCGGGCCTTCAGCAGATGCACTGATCTCTAACGGATAAAAACAAAAGTCCTGGCCCCGCTTCCTTCTTCCACAGTAATCTCAACCTTAACGGCACCGGCCGGTATCAGCATCCCTGCAAGTTCGGGCCACTCAATAAAGCAGTAATCCCCGCTGAAAAAATAATCCTCATAACCTATATCCAGCAACTCCTCAGGTTTGCGCAACCGGTAAAGATCAAAATGAAAAACAGGCTCCCCGCTACCGGTGCGATACTCATTGACAATTGAGAATGTAGGGCTGCTTACATTATCCTTTACCCCCAACTGCCTGCATATTGCCTGAATGAAGGTTGTCTTTCCGGCGCCCATCGGCCCGGAAACGGCAAAAACCCTTTCTTCAGGGAACATCAGCAGCATTTGCGCTCCGATCCTGTCAAGTTCAGACACACTGCCGCATTGTATCTGAAATGCCGGTAAATTATCTGAATGAATCATCTGAATTCCGGATATAAAATTGCAAAAATAAAAAGAACCGCCTCAGGTCGGTATAATTCCGGCCGGGGATGAACATCCTTCTTTACCACAGCAAAGTTATATTCCACCCTATTTGGCTTTGAGGGTCACAAAGGGTATCATCATTTCCTCCATCGAGATACCACCATGCTGGAAGGTATTCCGGTAGTAGTTGACGTAATAATTGAAATTATTGGGGTAGGCAAAAAAGTCGGTATTTCGGCAGAAAACGTAATTGGAACTGACATTGGTCCGCGGCAGGAAAACATCTGCAGGATTTTTTACTTCAAATACCTCTTTGCGGTTATAACTAAGGCTTCGTCCGGTTTTGTAACGAAGGTTGGTGTTGGTCGCCTTGTCGCCTACAATTTTTACAGGGGCATCCACCTTTACCGAGCCATGATCGGTTGTAATCACTACAGGAAGTTTCTTCTCGGCCAGAAAACGAATGATCTCAAAAAGCGGTGAATGTTCGAACCACGAAACCGTGATGGAACGGTAAGCCGCTTCATCGTCAGCCAGTTCACGGATCACCTCCATCTCAGTCCGGGCATGCGAAAGCATATCAACAAAATTATAAACAATCACGTTCAGTTTATTACCCAAAAGATTGGGCATCGTTTCCACCAGTTTCCTTCCGGCAGTAAGGTTGAGTATCTTGTGATATGAATATTTTATATCACGTCCGTAACGTTTCAACTGTTCACCAAGCAATTCTCCTTCAAACTGATTCTTGGTCCCTTCATCGTCTTCATTTACCCAGTATCGGGGATATTTTTTTTCTATTTCAGTAGGGAGTAATCCGGCAAACAGCGCGTTACGTGCATACTGAGTAGTAGTAGGAAGTATGCTGTAATAGATTTCATCGGATTCAACCCGGTACAACTCGCTGATAATCGGTTGAAGGATCTTCCATTGATCATAACGTAGGTTATCGATCAGGATAAAGAAAAGAGAAGATGTTTCATCCAGCAGTGGAATCAGTTTGTCTCGGATCAGTGTATGCGACATCACAGGGCGGTCAGAGTTCTTTCCATTTACCCAATCGGTATAGTTATTCTCCACAAAGCGGCTGAATACCTGACCGGCTTCCTCTTTCTGCATCTTCAGCACATCCATGATACCGCTGTCGTTCGACTGTCCGAGTTCAAGTTCCCAATACACCAGCTTGCGGTAAATCTCCGGCCACTCTTCATGGGTCAACCGGTTGCTGATTTCCATACCGATATTCCGGAACTGCTGCTGATAACTGAAAGTCGTCTTCTCACTGATCAGCTTCTTATTTTCAAGGTTCTTTTTAAGGCTCAGCAGAATCTGTTTGGGATTCACCGGCTTGATGAGATAATCGGATATCTTGGAGCCAATGGCATCTTCCATGATTGTTTCCTCTTCACTTTTGGTGATCATGACCACCGGCAGGTCGGGAAACAGGTTTTTAACCCGGATCAGTGTTTCAATTCCGGAAAGCCCCGGCATCTGCTCATCCAGAAAAACAATATCGAATGGCCTGGTTTTTAATATTTCAATGGCTTCCACACCGTTATTTGACGTAAACACTTCATAACCCTTATCTCTGAGGAACATGATATGTGGTTTCAGCAGGTCGATCTCGTCGTCGGCCCAGAGTATTGATACATTTTCCATACTTAAATCAAGTGAAACAGTTTGTTAATGCCTGAAGGGGAAATAAAATCCGTAATTTTGCAACATCCGGAACAGATACAGGAATAATGCCGGAATCCGGTTTTTAGTATCCGGAACGCTACAAATTAACAATTTTTCGCAATTACAAAGATAGGCCAAAACGTGAAGCAGGCTTCCCGCAACAAAAGAAAAATCGTGAATGATCCGGTGCACGGTTTCGTTACCATAAGTTCCGAGCTTTTGTTCGACCTGATTGAACATCCTGTGTTTCAGCGCCTGAGGAGGATCAGGCAACTCGGGATGACTTCCTATGTTTATCCGGGAGCTCTTCACACGCGCTTTCATCACGCCATTGGCGCCATGCACCTGACGCAGGAAGCCATTGACACCCTCAGGCTCAAGGGATTTGAAATCACCGGGGAGGAAGCAGAGGCCACCCTGGCAGCCATACTGCTTCACGACATCGGTCACGGACCCTATTCACATGCGCTGGAACACAGTATTGTTTCGGGCATGGGCCATGAAGAGCTGTCACTATTGCTGATGCAACGGCTTAACCGGGAGTTTTCGGGCCGGCTTGACATGGCTATTGAAGTATTTACCAATAATTACCCCAAAAACTTTCTGCACCAGCTGGTGTCCAGTCAGCTCGACATGGACCGCCTTGATTATCTGAAACGCGACAGTTTCTACACGGGTGTTTCGGAAGGGGTAATCAGCACTGACCGCATCATCAAGATGCTTACCGTACATAACGACGAGTTGATGGTTGAGGATAAAGGCATCTATTCCATTGAAAAATTCATCGTTGCCCGCCGCCTGATGTACTGGCAGGTCTATTATCATAAAACTGTCGTTTCGGCCGAGAATATGCTGATTAATCTTCTGAAACGTGCCAAATACCTTGCCGAATCGGGCGAAAAACTATTTTCCACCCCTGCGCTGGAATTGTTTCTTCAACACCGGTTTAACCGTGAAGACTTTGCTATTGATGAAAACCTTGTGGAAAAATTCGCCCTGCTCGATGATTATGACATCTTTGCCGCCATCAAAGTATGGGCGCAACACCCCGACTTTCTGTTATCCATGCTCAGCCGTTCATTGGTTAACCGTCAGCTTTTCCGCGCCGAATTCAGCGATCATCCCACGGATGAAAACCGCATAAAAACTTTAAAAAACGCCATTCTGGAAACATGGCCGCAGGCAGGACCAGGAGCCGAAGATTACCTGCTCACAACCGGAACCATCACCAACAATGCCTATATACCTGAACATGATAAAATCTACCTGCTATACCGCAATGGCAGGGTTTGCGATATTGCCGACGCCTCAGATCAGTTAAATATATCTGTACTAACCAGTGCCGTGTCAAAGCATTTTATAGTCTACCCGAAAACCATCCCGGAATTTTGATGTTTATTCTGTCCGGTTTATCATGATATTTTAATAACTTGCATGGCTTTTCAAGAAGGAACAAATTTTTTAATATCTACCTGTTAATCAATTTTTTAACTCAAATTGCAAGCTCAATTCCGAGCGCTTTTTTTTAAATCCGGTTAAATGAAGTTTACAGTCCAAGAAATTGCCGACCTGATCAAGGGGACTATTGAAGGTGACCCGAAAACAGAAATCCATAAACTTTCAAAAATCGAGCAGGGTGAACCCGGGTCAATTTCCTTCCTGGGAAATCCCAAATATACCCATTATATCTACCAGACCGGGGCTTCTGCTGTTATAGTCAATCACGATTTTGTCCCTGAACAGACTATAAACTGTACCCTTATCCGGGTTGAAAATGCTTACAATGCTTTTGCCATGATGCTGGAAGCATACAATAACCTGAACCGCGAAAAATCAGGTATCTCAGGATTTGCAGCCATTGCAGAGAGCGCGTCGACAGGAAACAACTGCTTTATCGGCGATTTCGTAAGTATAGGCGAACATGTGAAAATCGGCAGCAATGTTAAAATATACGCTAACACCAGCATTGGCGACAATGTTATAATCGGCGACAATACCATCCTGTATGCCGGAGTGAAGATATACAATGACTGCCATATCGGAAATAACTGTACCCTGCATTCAGGGGTAGTAATCGGTGCCGACGGTTTTGGCTTTGCGCCGCAAAGCGATAATCAGTATTCAAAGGTAGCGCAGATCGGCAACGTGATCCTTGAGGACAATGTAGAGATAGGCGCCAATACCACCATCGACCGGGCTACGCTGGGCTCCACCATCATCCGGAAAGGGGTTAAGCTGGACAATCTGATTCAGATCGCCCACAATGTGGAAATAGGTGAAAACACAGTTATCGCAGCGCAAACCGGAGTTGCCGGTTCCACCCGTATCGGCAGAAACTGCATGATTGCCGGCCAGGTGGGCATCATCGGCCACCTGGAGATCGGAAATGATGTTAAAATCGCGGCACAATCCGGGATTTCCACCAACCTGCCCGACGGAGCCATAGTGATGGGCAGCCCGGCTTTCGATATTTCGAGCTACCGGAAAGCATACGTTTATTTCAGGAGCCTTCCGAAACTTGTCGACCGGATTTCAGCCCTGGAGAAAAGATTCAAGGGCGAAAAATAGCTTTACCAGCTGAGCTTTAACTTTATTATATTGTTTTTCAGCGCATTATTAATACGCTGATCAAATAAAAAATGTAGTAACTTTGCCAGCCCTATGTCAGAAAAACAGAAAACCCTAAAAGAGGCTGTAACCATCTCCGGAGCCGGCCTGCATACAGGCAAAGAGGTCAACCTGACCTTCAGACCTGCCCCCGAAAATCACGGATTCAAATTTCGGCGTACCGACCTGCCCGGGCAACCGGTAATCGATGCCGATGCCGACCTGGTAACGGATACCTCGCGAGGTACTACAATTGAGCATAACGGAGTCAGGGTCAGTACGATCGAACATGCCCTGGCCGCACTCACCGGCATGGACCTTGACAATATTCTGATTGATCTTGACTGCCCCGAAACCCCGATTCTTGACGGAAGTTCAAGGTATTATGTAGAAGCCATCAAAAAAACCGGAATTGTCGAGCAGAACGCTGAAAGACATTATTTCAAAATCAATGAGGTACTCAGGTATTCAGATCCTGAGAAAAAAACGGAGTTGCTGATCCTTCCCGACGACACCTACAAAGTATCGGTAATGATCGATTACGACACCAAGGTGCTGGGCACACAAAACGCCCACCTCAGCCACCTGAATGATTTCGCCGAAGAAATCAGCCCCTGCCGCACATTTGTCTTTTTGCATGAACTTGAATTCCTGATCCGGAACAACCTGATCAAAGGAGGCGACCTCAGCAATGCGATCGTGTTTGTGAATCGCCTCATCAGTCAGGAAGAGCTAGACCGCCTTGCAAAGTTCTTCAACAAACCACGGGTAGAGGTTTTGAAGGAAGGCATACTCAACAACCTGGAACTATATTTCAATAATGAACCAGCCAGGCACAAGCTGCTGGATGTTATCGGAGACCTTTCGCTGGTAGGAACCCGCATCAGGGGGCATGTGATTGCAAGCAGGCCCGGCCATCTGGCCAATACTCATTTTGCGCGCATCATCAAACAGCACATCAAGCACGAAACCTCTCAGCCCCAGCAGCCAAAATTTGACCTTAACAAACCGCCGTTATGCGACATCAACGACATCAAACGGCTGCTGCCCCACAGGCCTCCTTTTCTGCTTGTCGATAAAATCCTTGAGATGAGCGACCATGATGTTACCGGTTTAAAAAATGTGACCATGAACGAAGGCTTCTTCATCGGGCACTTCCCGGACGAACCCGTTATGCCGGGCGTGCTGATAATCGAAGCCATGGCTCAGACAGGTGGGATCTTTGTGCTTAGTTCAGTTCCGGACCCTGAAAACTACATTACTTATTTTATGAAAATAGACAATGTACGTTTCAGGCAGAAAGTGGTTCCGGGCGACACCCTGATTTTCCACCTCGAACTGATGTCACCTTTCCGCAGAGGAATCAGCCATATGCGCGGAGTTGCCTATGTCGGAAATAAAATTGTTGCCGAGGCCGAACTGATGGCCCAAATCACTAAAAAAACCGTATCCTGAAATGAATCAACCTCTAGCATACGTCCATCCCCAGGCAAAAGTCGCCAAGAATGTCGTAATTGAACCCTTTGTCAATATCGAGAAAAATGTTGAGATTGGCGAAGGCACCTGGATTGGCTCTAATGTCACCATTATGGAAGGTGCACGTATAGGGAAAAACTGCAAAATATTCCCCGGGGCCGTTATTTCCGCCATACCACAGGACCTGAAATTCGATGGAGAAGATACCATCGTCAGGATTGGAGACAATACCGTGATCCGTGAGTTTGTCACCATCAACCGGGGCACCAAGGCCAGCTGGGAAACCGTGGTGGGAAGTAATTGCCTGCTGATGGCCTATGTACATATAGCACATGACTGCCTGGTTGGCAATAATGTAATTCTTGCCAACGCAGCCACCCTTGCCGGGCATATTACCATTGACGATTATGCCATTATCGGCGGATTGAGTGCCGTGCACCAGTTTGTCAACATCGGCGCCCATGTGATGATATCAGGTGGCTCACTTGTCCGGAAAGATGTTCCACCTTTTACAAAAGCCGCCCGTGAACCACTTTCTTATGTTGGAATCAATTCCATTGGACTGCGTCGCAGGGGATTCTCCGCAGAAAAAATCAATGAGATACAGGACATCTACCGTTATATTTATCTGCGGGGCAACAATGTAAGCCAGGCTTTGGAGTACATTGAAGCAAACCTGCCCGCCACCTCCGAACGCGATGAGATCATCTCTTTCATCTCCAGATCAAGCAGGGGAATTATGAAAGGTTATGCCAAACAGGCATAATTTTATTGAAGTAACGATCAACAACAATTCTGATTCCGGCTCGCTGCCTGAAAAAACTATGAATACCATTTTTGCTCCATGCTGAACATTACGCTCGAAAACGCCGGTAAACAATATAACCACACCTGGATCTTTTCAGACCTCAATGCCACACTCACTTCCGGGCGGTCAACCGCAATCCTGGGAGCCAACGGGTCCGGAAAATCCACGCTGCTCCAGATGATTGCTTCAGCTATAATGCCAAGCAATGGCTCTATCAGTTATTCTTTTAAAGGCAATATCATCAGACCTGAACACGCTTTCAGGCTGATGTCGATTGCGGCACCCTATATGGAACTGATCGAAGATTTTACCCTTACCGAAATGATCTGTTTCCACCGCCGCCTTAAACCCCTGATTCGAAATATGACTACCGCTGAATTGATCAGGATAATGCAACTGGAAGAAAACGCAGCCAAGCCCATCCGTTACTTTTCATCCGGAATGAAGCAGCGGGTGAAACTCGCCCTTGCCATCATGAGTGACACTCCGGCATTGTTACTCGATGAACCGGTATCGAACCTCGACCAAAAGGCCGTTGAATGGTTTCGCGGACTTGTGAGTACACACAAGGAAGAGCGATTGATTGTGATCAGCTCCAATTCGGTTGCTGCTGAACATGATTTCTGTACCAACACCATCAGAATGGAGGATTACAAAAGCCGCACGCACACAGCGCCGGCTCCGATGTTTTTCTGAAGCACGCCTCCCGGTTTCCTTCCCTTACATCCCAAATTGTATGAAAGCTGTTTGGGGAAACTGAAATAAAAAACATTACCTTTGCGCACGAAAAAAAACTAAGTATCAGATTTTATGGCAACTACCGCTGACTTTAAGAATGGCTTATGCATCGAATTTAATGGTGAATTATACTCCCTGGTAGAATTTCAGCATGTAAAACCCGGAAAAGGGGCTGCATTTGTCCGTACCAAACTGAGAAACCTCAAAACAGGGAAAGTAATCCCCAACACTTTCAGTGCAGGGGTAAAAATTGATGTAGCCCGGGTAGAACGCAGGCCATATCAGTTCCTTTATAAGGATGACTCAGGGTATAACTTTATGCACACTGAAACATTTGAACAGGTTTCCATTGAAGAAGCCCTGATCAGCGCTCCCCAGTTTCTGAAGGAAGGGCAATCGGTTGAGATCATGTTTCATGCCGAAACAGAAACACCGCTTAGTTGCGACCTCCCTCCGTTTGTGGAACTGACGGTAACCTATACTGAACCCGGATTGCGCGGCGACACCGCCACCAATACACTCAAGCAGGCTACCGTTGACACCGGTGCTGTTGTCAATGTACCTCTCTTTATCAACGAAGGAGAACGCATAAAGGTCGATACCCGCACCGGAGACTATTCAGAGAGGGTTAAATCATAATCATCAGAAGAATTGAAGAACCGGGCGATCAATAAGCCCGGTTTTTTTACAAAAGCCAATAGCAAAACAATGCAACTTGACCCATCACTGACACTGCAGACTGTAGCCGGCCTCATCGGGGCAGAATTCTCAGGATCCCCTGACTTTCTGATTACCGGTCTTAATGAGATTCATATGGTACAACCCGGTGATCTTACATTTGTTGACCACCCCAAGTATTACGACAAGGCGCTTCATTCAAAAGCGACCACCATCATCATCAACAAAGAAGTTTCTTGTCCCGACGGTAAAGCGCTGATTTTTCACGAAGACCCATTTGGCGCCTATGTTACACTGGTTAAAAAGTTCAGGCCTTTCGAAAAAGCCGTAGCCGCCATCAGCCCTTCAGCAAAAATCGGAGAAGGAACTGTAATTCAACCCAATGCCTTTGTCGGAAATCATGTGGTGATCGGCAGAAACTGCATTATCCATTCCAATGTCAGCATTTATGATCATGTTGTGATTGGAGATAATGTAATTATCCATTCAGGAAGTGTGATTGGCGCCGATGCATATTATTTCCAGCGGAAACCGGCGGGATACCGGAAGTTTGAATCATGTGGCCGGGTTGTCGTCAGTGATAATGTTGAAATAGGCGCGCTCTGCGCCATTGACATAGGCGTTTCAGGAGATACTTTTGTGGGCAAAGGCACGAAGTTTGACAACCATGTGCAGGTAGGCCATGACAGTTATATCGGCAGCAATTGCCTGATAGGCTCACATTGTGCCATAGCAGGAGTTACCCGCATCGAAGATGATGTAATACTCTGGGGCAAAGTCGCCATCAACAAAGATCTGGTTATCGGCAAAGGGGCCATCATTCTGGCTACTTCAGCCGTTGACAAAAACCTGGAAGGCGGCAAGACTTATTTTGGAGTTCCCGCCGATGACGCCCGTAAAAAGTGGCGGGAACTGGCAGCCCTCAGGCAGTTGCCGGCTATCCTCAACGCCGCAAACCTCAGCGGAATTGAACAGCAATAAAGACAACAGTTTCTGAAACGGAATCTGTCTGCCGCACTTCAGTCTGCAGAAACGCTTTACCCCATATTCCCGGTTTCATCAGATGCAGCGTGAACTGCATCTTTCTCTTAATTCATTGATGTAATCAACCTGCACCAGTTGTTGCGGTCCTTCAGGGTAAACCGGAGCAAACGGCCGTCACTCGTTTTCAGATCGAGGCCACGGGGAATAAAACCCAGGCTGTTATAAAAAAGCACTTCGCTGATTTCGTGCGGCATAATTTCAAAATCATTGGATTCCATTGTGTCTCCGGTCGTTTTGAAATAGATCCGCTGATTGGTAATAATCAGTTTTCCGCGCGATTCTTTCACTCCTGAGATATGCAGCGTATTTCCGGCCTTTATAACTACTTCGTTGGCTTTCAGATTTATTTTCATCGTTTCCTCCTTTTCAATACGAATATCCGTCAAAGCAAAACATGTGCCAGGTGAATATCAGATTATGTTTCAACACTTTACTGGTTTTACAAGTTCTGAATCACAGCTGCTTGTCCGGTGATGTACAGTATTTGTCCGGATACAGACGCAGCATCAGTACCAGAAAGCTGTTTTTAAGACGCCGGAACCAATAAAAAGTTACGTACTGAAAAAGAATTAAGTTGGAAACGGAGTGAAAGTGCTGGCTAAGCCCGTTCTTTCGTCATTGAGGTATCCACCTTTTCAGTCTCTTTGTGGTAGATGTCCATTGCAACGATCATAGCCATAAAACCCCAGAAGGGCACGGAAGCTTTATCGGTATCAAGAAAATTATTCAGAAATCCATGAATAAAATAAGTTACCAGAGCAAGCACAGAAACAAGGCTGTAAAGGCGGATTTCACGGTTTCTGGCATTGCGGTAAACTCTGATGCCTGTAATAATGGCAGCAATTCCAATCCAGAGGATACTGATTAATCCCGGGAAGCCCTGCTCCGATAAGGGGCCGATATACTCACTGTGGGCATTACCCAGATCCCCGGCATTGGTACTGATAATCGTACGCTCTTTTGACCGCTGGAAAGGAGCATAGATAAACTGGTATGTCCCGGGCCCCCAGCCGAAAACCGGCCGCTCTTCGAACATCCTGATGGCAGATTGCCACCGGTTGATACGTTCAAGATTGGAAGCGTCAGAGGAGATATTATAGATTGACTGGACATGTTCAATAAAATTGGCCGATGAATCCTGCTTATTTTTCTCCAGTGCATACAGAATTTCGGTTTTGAACATATAGAAGGAAGCCACCACGATCACAAGCCCGGTAAAAATCCACCTGAACTTGATTTTATAGACAACCAATACAGCCACGCCGACCGAAGCAGCCAGGCTAACCCAGGCTGCACGGCTGAATGAAAGATAAAGTGCTCCGATAAGAATCAGGGATACTATGGCTGCATAGAACCTGTAGGTCCTTGAACGCTCATGGTTAAACATGAAGCCGACAAAAACAGGCACAAAAAATGCAAGAATGGCCCCGTATGCCGTGTGATCGTTGTAGAAGGGTTTCATTACCCAGTGACCCTGTTTTTCCGCAAAACCATAAGATGAATGGTGAATGGTTGTATAGATGATGACAATGATCAGCGTTGCCACATAAAGCCATTTAAACCTGGAGATATTCTTTACATCCTTAAAAAGCAAAATACCAAGGAAGTAGAAAGGAACAACAAACCAGAGCCTGGCAGCCAGAAATTTGAATGATACCAAAGGCATCTCACTGGTAATGCTGGTAATTGTGAGCCATGCAAGGTTAAAAAATACGGCAATGGTAAGCGGATGTTTCAGTATTTTCCTGTCATATTGCCCGTTAAACAGCGTTTTCAGAATAAAGAGCACCAATACCCCAACCATCAGAGGTTCCGATGGCAAGGAAATCCCGATCCCCAGCTCGCTGTCGGCAATATTGACAGCCAGCGGAGTTACCATCACGATCATCAGCAGCAACTTATCCAGCCAGAAAAGGTACATCAAGGCAACAACAATGGCGACGGGAATGGCTATACCCCAGTAAAACTCCTTCACCAGCAGCAAGGAATTCAGCAGGATAAACAATCCGCTGAGAAGGTAAAACCATCTTAATTTAGGGTCAGCCAGTGCCTTGAGCATGGTAATGTGTAAAATGGTGAATCAGCCCTTTATCAGGTCTTTCATTTCCTGATTGATCCTTTTGTTTTCAATCACAGAGATTACAACGACCGAGAAAAACAGCGCTGCAGCTACCGAATACAGCACGATCAGCCAGCGGACGGGGTATGACTTCTTGTCTGCAACCACCGGAGGCGTAACCACATTGGTAAAGGTGAATACTTTCTCTGCGTCGTAAACGGCCCTGTCATAGATCAGTTCGAACTCGGAATAGATGTGGAGGATATCATTCCGCCGCTGGGTAAGTATAGCCATCTGTCCGGCTTTGTTCTCAAAATTCTCTTTCAGGCGAAGCACATCCTTCGTGTTGATATTGGTACTGTTCGACCCATCAACCGTGCGGAGGTAACCGCGTGTAATCTCAGTTGCCTGGGCTCCGTAATCAATCAGTTCATAATTCAGGCGGAGATCTGAGAGTGCTTTTTCTACGCTGTCGAGTTGCGCTTTCTTCTCCTGGAGGATCAAACCCATGCTGTTGACAACCTCAGCATATTTATCGCGGTGAATCTTGCGAATTTTAAGATTACAGAAATCAATAATTGCCAGTACCATATCCCGTGCTATCACCGGATCTGTATCCATCACCACAATCTCAATTGATTCAAACTGTGTTTTACTGATCTTCACATTCTTATTGTAAAGATACTGTATCGTTGACTGAAAATACTTATATGAACTATCGATGCGGTAGTGTGCTGCCAGATCGAATTTCCGGATAACGCTGTCTCTGATATCCTGGGACTGCAGCCACTGTAACATCTGTTCACTTTCGCTCTCATCGGAATAAGGTGCAATATTCGAGGGATAGACCAATGCATAGGATTTGAATTTCGGTTTGATAAAGAATGAACCCGAAAAAACAGCTGCGAGCAACGCCGCAATAATGGCTATTGAAAGGAGATGCCATTTCCATCTGAAGAAAATCTTCATCATATGGATGTTACTGAAATAGTTCTCCGTTGAGGGCCTGATGTTGTCCATTATGCTGAAATTAAAGCTTATTTTTTTGAAAAGGAGTTTTTTTTTAATGCATTAAATGCCGGCAACTTCTCTATGGTAATGATCACAATGACCGAGATCAGAAAAGCAGCAAGGGTTGATACGAGTACGATAATCCAACGGACCGGATAAGACTTCTTTTCAGCTTTGTAAGCCGATTCGACAACAAATTTTTGTGGCAGATTCTCCGTGGCATCTACTTTAGCCTCTTCATATCTTGCTTTGAGATAACTCAATTGCTTTTTCTCATGCTCCAGCATGTCACGCAACGAAACATAAGCTCCGCCATACTTTGCAAGAAGGCTTAACTTTTCCTCAAGTGATGCGATCCCCCTTTCATTCCCTCTGGCTATTTCAATGGCGAGCTGCTGATTGAACATTTCCGACTGGGACTCATAATCATATACGCCCAGTTCGCGTATTACCCGCAACGAGTCTTCCATTCTGGCGATATCATCGCGCAACTGAAAGTATTCCTGTTGCACAATGGCAAAGCCTTTCATCGCCCGTTCGCGTTGCATCGCATTCTTCGTTGAGTCAAGCAGTTCGGAGATCGCATTGGCAATATCGGCAGCCATCTGAGGGTCACGGTCGAGTACGGATATCCTGACGGCCATAAATTCTGTCCTTCTGAAAGTAATATTACTCTCGTATTGCCTGTGAAGCTCGGTATTCTTATATTTTGACCTTGGATTGATCTTGTAATGCTTCATCAGGTCAAACTTTTCAACCACCTTATCACGGATCTTGCCCGAACTGAGAATCTGAAGCATCTGCTCTGTCTGCTCATCTTCACCAAACTCTAGGATATCGGTTTTAGCAGCAGGCTGATCGGAAAGCAACGCCCTGGAAACTGAATTGCTTGACACCGGGAAAAGGACAACTGTTGAGCGGTAAAGCGGGGTTATGAACAGGCTGGATGAAAAAAACGCAGCCAGAATGGCGGCACTTAAACTTATAATTATCAGGTGCTTACGCCAGGAGAAAAGGAACATTCCGAGGCTTGTGGAATCAAAATCCCTGATTTCTGATAGCTTATTCTCCGACATAATGGAATGTTGGTTCGTTTTAGGTTGCCAAAGATAGGGAAAAAAATATCAGTTATATCCAACAATCATGGTATAAAACTTAAGTAAAATTAACGCGATCAGTGCCGGAAAAAAAACTGTCCTGGAAAAGCGCTGCGGCAAGCCTAATCTTGTCTGGAAGTGACCAGCCTGAAGAAATGCCTTATGTTGAATAGTCCCAGAAACATTGCAAGAATAAATGAGACACCCAGCATAAGGGAAAATGATTTGATCCAGTGCATTTGCAGGCCTGAAGTTATGCGGCTGATCAGGATAACGCCGGCCACAAAAGCCAGTAGGGTAACAAGATAACGCGGATTGAACCTGAACCTGAATAAAATAACGGCCAGAACTACCTGACTGGCAGCCATAAGCAACTGTGTTACAAGACTTGCCCAGGCAGCGCCCAAAGCCCCGTACCAGGGAATTAAAATAAGATTAAGCCCGACATTAAGCAACATGCCGCCTGCAGCTACCAGATTGAGGTACTTCAGGCTACCGTTGGCAGTGAGCAGCGTACCGAACACATAGGTGGTAGAGTAACCGATAAAACAGCCCATCAGCACTCCGAATACTGTAGCCGAGTTGGAAATATAATGATCGTAGAGTAAATCCATGATGGGATAACTATAAAACCAGGATCCGGCTGACACGATTACAGAGAGTACAAAAAGAAGGGTGAAACTCAGCCTGGCCAGGTTTTCAACTTTCATGCCGGATTTAAGCTGACGGGCAAACAGAGGCAATAAAAGCACGGAAACCAGGTAAGCAATGTTGTTGGCTGCATCTAACAGACGATATCCGTGGGCATAGACTCCTACCTGAATTTTCCCTTCCTCTCCCGGAATCAACTTCTGCAGCAAAACGGAATCGAAACGGTTGTAGAATGTCATCAGCAATACCAGCACGGCGAATGGAAGGCTTTGTTTGATGATCATCACAAAAAAAGGCACATTCCAGTTCAGACGTGTAAAGGAAGCTTTACGAATGACAACCAGCAAAGCAACCAGCGCCGTAAGCACATATGAAAGCGTTTGCGCGTAAACGAACCACTCGATGCGCATAGGTTGGCTGATGATGTTTCCCCAGAGCAGGATACTGCAGAAAATAATCATCAGAATGCGGTCGAGCACCGAAAGCACGCTGTCTGTCTTAAAAAAGAGCAGGGCAGAAACATTGGAACGCAGGTAGAGGATAAATGAGATCAGAAACTGGTTTAACCCCAGCAGCGCAAGCATCCATAGTCCTGTACCGCGGAAGCCCCAGATCAGACCGATTGAAAATGTAACCACGAAATACACAATGGCAAGCATGAACTTCATGGCCAGAATACCTGAGAAGTGCTTGTTCAGCAGGTGGGCATTCTGTGCAATATTCCGGTTGTTGAAATTGGTAATCCCGAAATCGAGCAGTATGTTGAAAAGGAAAGAGAAATTGAGAATGGTAAAATAAAAACCGAAATCTTCGGCGCCAACCACATTCTGCACAGTCCTGTCGATGCCGAAAATCCAGAAGGGCTTGATCAGCAGATTAAGGAATAACAGAAAACCAAGATTGGTAAGAAATTTACGTTGCATACCGGAATCCGAGAATCTTGCGGGCAAATGCCTCACCGGTGGGGAATGCAACTGAAAACCTCATCCGGTAAGCGATTATGTGTTAAATTTGCGCAAAAATATCATTATTCTTGTAATATTCACTGCAGGTGACTGAATAAAAGCCTCATCAATACCAAATTGATTTGAAGATCGCTGTCAATACGAGATTGCTGTTACCCGGAAAACTCGAAGGAATCGGGTGGTTCAGCTATGAGAACCTCAAAAGAATTACGACTGATCATCCCGAACACCAGTTCTATTTTCTTTTCGACCGGCCATACCACAGGGATTTTATTTTCAGTGATAACGTCATTCCTTTGGTAGCCGGCCCTCCGGCCCGTCATCCCGTGCTGTATTACGTATGGTTCGAAATTACCGTACGCCGCTTGCTTAAAAAGACCGGTGCCGACCTTTTCCTTTCCCCCGACGGTTATCTTTCCCTGGGGTCAAAGGTGCCTTCCATTGCCGTATTTCACGACCTCAATTTCGAACACTACCCTGACGACCTTCCCCGGGCAGAACGCTGGTATTACAGAACCTTTTTCAGAAAATATGCTTCAAAAGCAGCCCGGATCGCAACGGTTTCCGAATATTCAAAGGCGGATATTACAAGTCAGTACGGTACGGATCCCGGAAAAATCGATGTTGTTTATAACGGGGCCAACGAGGATTATCTTCCTGTTAATGAATCCGTTAAATCAGAAACCAGAAAAAAGTATACCGGTGGCCGCCCCTATTTCTTTTTCGTTGGCTCCCTGCATCCGCGAAAAAACCTGGTCAATCTTTTCAGGGCTTTCGATCTATACAAAAAAACCGATAACCGTAACACCGTGCTTTTGCTTGCCGGTGCAAAAAAATGGTGGACAGGAGAGATTGCGTCTGTTTATGAAAGCATGGAATTCAAAAACGATGTGATCTTTTCGGGCAGGCTGGAAACAAGCGAGATGCGCAATGTGATGGGTTCAGCCATTGCGCTCACCTATGTTTCCTATTTCGAAGGGTTCGGCATACCTATCGTGGAAGCTTTCCGCTGCGGAACACCGGTAATCACATCCAATATCACTTCCATGCCTGAAGTAGGCGGCGATGCTGCTCTTTATGCAGACCCTTTTAAACCGGGGGAAATTGCTGATGCCATGATTAAGATCGCAAACGATGACACCCTCCGTGAACAACTGATCAAAGCCGGAACTGAAAGGGCCGGGATATTCACCTGGGATCAATCAGCCCGGAGGCTATGGCAAACTATAGAGAAAGCACTTGCAGCTCAGACGGATTTCTCAGCGCGCTTGTAGGTGCACAGGCTTACAAGCCACACGGCGGCGAATGCAAGTACAAAGGAAGCAAACCGCACGCTGATTGCCTGATCGAGGTAAGCAATTTCAGACCAGATTATTGTTGAGAGCGAGCCCGTTAACATACCGGCAAGCACTCCCTGCCAGGTTGTCTTTCGCCATTTAAGCAACAGCAGCAGCGCCGGGCCAAACGAAGCCCCCAGACCCGACCATGCATAGGAAACCATGGCAAAAATCAACTTTTGCGATGTTACCGCGATGACAAAAGCTGCAAGTCCGACCAGCAAGGTTACTATGCGGCTGAGATTCACCATTGCCTTCGGGCTCATGTTTATTTTTAAGATGTTATGGCAAAAATCCTCTGACACAGTCGAAGAAATTACCAGCAACTGTCCGTCGGCAGTCGACATCATGGCAGCAATGGCTGCAGAAATCAGAATACCGGCAACCCAGGCCGGCAGCAGGTTGTTGGCAAGCTGAGGCATCACCTTTTCAACATCATCAAAAGCCCCTTGTCCATACAATGCCAGTCCCACCAAACCAATCACAAAAGCTCCTGCAAAAGCAGGAACAGCCCAGAAAAATGCAATGCGACGGCTTTTCTTCATTCTGGCAGGATCTTTAAGGGACATGAATTTAGTCAGCAGGTGGGGCTGCCCCATATATCCGAATGCCCAGCTCAGGCCGCCGATGATTGTTGCCGCCGCTGCCCAGCCTGTTTTGCCTCCTGTAATGCTCAGGTAAGTACCTCCGGCAGCATCCAGTGCCGATCCCAGCGAATGTCCACCGGTTGACACCTCCTGTAATCCGGCAAGCGGAAGCAATACCAGTGCGCCGAACATCAGTAATGCCTGAATGAAATCAGTCCAAACCACCGCGTGAAACCCACCCAGCATCGTATAAAGAATAATTACGGCAGCGCCGGTCACCATGCCGGTAAAAGGGTCAATACCAAAAGTTACGTTGAGCACCTTGCCCGCTCCGTTAAACTGTGCCGCCAGGTAAAACGTAAAAAAGAAAATAATGATCAGCATGGCAGTAAACCTGATCCATAAGCCGCCTCTGCTGAATTGTTTTGAAAAAACATCAGGCAGGGTGATGGCATTAAAGCGCTCAGATTGCCGCCGGATGTCCTCTGCCACCGCATACCAATAAAAGAAAATGCCGATCAGGCATCCCAGGGCAGTCCAGACCTCCACAACACCCAGTGCCAGGGCTGCGCCGGGAAGTCCCAGCAGCAGCCAGGCCGACTCTCCGGATGAACGCTCCGACAATGCTACTACCCAGGAGTTCATCCGCCTGCCTCCGAGAAAATAATCGGCATTCGACTCATTGCGGCGATACATGTAAATACCTATGCCCATCATGGCAATAAGGTAAATGATGAAACCAATCAGGGTTGTGCTCATAAATGCCTGAAATTTGGTAAATAACTGTTAAAGATGCGCTAATATACGGTAATATGATAAAACCGATCAGCCATCCGGCGCATTTATCATAACCTTACTGCATCATTGTTGCGAAAATGCATCGTTATCTCAAACAGCATCCACACTGTCAGAAATTACACCTGCGGATTGTGATAAAATCCCCGCCAAAGCGCATTGTTAATCCGGAAATAAGCAAGCCTCACAGGCTGGTATCCTAACCACCGGCATAAACCGGGCAGGAAGAAATCGCCTGGGATATTAGAATTTGCCGTTTGCGGGCTGTGACCGATCAAGCCATTGAGCGTTTTTACGGACAACAACCTATAAAAAACCAACTGTCCCAAAATTTTTTATACCGGGTTTCAGGTTTTATACTCTTTATCACCGTTGTCCGGAAAAACCTGATAACGGACTTGGAGATTCTATACTTCACGATGTTACACTCAGAAAGACAATGTTTTAGGATTCAAAGGAGGGTGCCTGGTGGCGGCAAAGCCGCCACCAGGCACCCTCTTTAAAAAACACACGCAAATTGCAGTCTTTCTGAGCGTTAGCGAAGAACCGATCCCGATACTATCGGGAGAGTTCACCGAAGGTAATCTCATGCTTTTCCCCGGGCAATAGTGTTATTTATTAACCAAAGTCAATGAATTACTCCTAAGGGGCAATGTAGCTTTGCATCAACAAATTTAAAACTTTGACTATGAAAACAAATGAATTGAATTTATCGGCAAAAACTTTGGCAAGAACTACCGGATTCTTCTACCTGTTAATTATTACCGGCGGATTGATAAGTGGAATGTTTGTCAGAGGAACATTGATCGACCATACTAATGCTGAGATTACCCTGAATAATATTATTCAAAACGAAGCTTTATTCAGGTTAGGATTTTTAGGAGATCTTATCATGGTTCTATCCGACGTAATGGTATCCGTACTTTTCTATTTCCTTCTTGTAAATGTTCACAAAGGTCTTGCAATCCTTGCGGCCGTTTTCAGATTATTACAATCATCAGTGCTTGGCGCAAACCTGATCAACCTGTTTAAGCCTGTAGTAATGATTCAAGGCGCAGAAAAAATGTCAACTGAACAATTGACTGAACTAAGCAGAGATGTAATGACACAGATGCAGGTCTTCGACTATGGTTACTTAATCTCCGGGGTATTCTTTGCGATCAATTGTTTATTAATGGGAGTCCTTTTGTATAAATCTGCTGATTTTCCAAAATTTATCGGAATAATGATTTTTATTGCCGGCTTAGGATATATGTTTAATTCCATGGCAAGTTTTCTGGTCCCTTCACTGATCGAGATCAGTGCAATGGTTATGCTATTTACAGCAGTTATCGCAGAATTAACTTTTTGTGCATATCTATTGACAGCAGGGGTAAGAAACAAAAGTAAAGAATCCCAGCCATAGTTTAAGACTTATTCTTTTGGGCAATACGTTTACGTATCCTGCTCAAAGATTCAGGCTGCACACCCAGGAATGTCGCCAGGTGATATTGAGGAACCCGCTGGAGCAATTCTGGCCGGGTTTCTTGTAACATTAAATATCTTTCTTCCGGATTCCTGGTAAGGTAGTTTTGAAGGACTTCTTGTTGCTTGCCGAATTCCTGCTCAATGCTGTTTCTGCAGAGGGCTTCAAATTTCGGGTACTGTTTATAGAGTCTTTGTTCATTATCAAAACTTAATACAGCCAATGTGCAATCTTCAATACATTCGAAATAATGATTTGCCGGAGTTTTATTAAGATAGCTTAAAAGTGATGCAATTGGATCTCCTTCAATAAAGAACTGCGTTGTTTTTTCTTCGCCATTCAGAATTTGATACGAACGAACACAACCTTTGATGTTGAAGTAACATTCTTTTGCAATGCTTCCTTCTTCCAGAAGAAGCCGGCCTTTCTTAAATTCTTTGATGGGAATCAAGGTATCCACTGCTTCTATTTCTTCAGGAGTCAGAAACATTTCCTTTGCTATCAAATCAGATATTTTTAATTCCATTGGGTGAGTATAAATAAAACCAGACTAAAGGATATTTACTTCCGGTTCCAATATTACGCTAAATCCGGAGTAGACCGAATCAATAATTCTCTTTGAAAGATCAAGGATCTGTATCCCGGTGGCCTTGC
>ERZ795053.998-NODE-998-length-36156-cov-6.709703_pt1 | contig 36156 bp, 32 predicted proteins | sample MGYA00375137_ERZ795053 | MGnify/ENA primary metagenome ERZ795053 (study PRJEB30182, sample SAMN05720284) | activated sludge metagenome | isolation source: Anaerobic digester | place: Hong Kong | collected 2014-12-17 ...
ATTTTATGATTGACATTGTTGAGCCTGATTGCGATTACAACGCGTTTTTATATGCGGATGCAGTCGATAAAATTTTGACGCAAAATACTGATGCGATTGTCGTCGGCGGTACCGGACTGTATTTTGAGAGTTTGATATATGGGCTTGACTTTCCTGCGACCGACGATACGCAAAATTTACGCAAAGAGTTTTGGGATTATTATGAAAAAAACGGCAAAGACGCTTTACATAAAAAGCTTGCGGATGTAAATCCCATTCGAGCAGCGAAAATCCATCCGAATAACATAAAAAGCGTTATTAGGGCGTTGGAAATACAAGATAAAACTAATTTTGCGCCAAAAAAAGAAAGAACTCCAATTCGAGATTACTTACTATTTGGGTTAAACTGCGATAGAGCTGTGCTTTATGAAAGAATAAACGCTCGAGTCGACGATATGTTTGAAAAAGGTTTAGTAGACGAAGTTAAAAATCTTTTATATAGATACAGCCCAGAAAGCCAGGCTTTTCAAGCGATAGGGTATAAAGAAACGGTTGACTATATAAAAGGAAACGTAAGTTTATTGGAAACGAAGGAACTGATAAAGCAGCATACGCGAAATTACGCAAAACGCCAAATTACGTTTTTAAAAAGATTAAACCCGATATGGCTTGACGTTAGCGCAGGAAAAGAGACTATAATACAAGAAATTTTGAAAAAAATATAAATATATTTAGAATACTATTTAACAAATAGTATTCTAAAAGTAAAAAAATGGCGGTAATAATGAAAAAATCACAAAAAATAATTGAAGATTCTATAAATGAGTTAACTACGGTATTCGAGCGTATCGATAATATCGCTCTTATTAATCAAAATAAAGTTTTGAAAGCGTTTCAATCCAATCAAATTGCTCTGCGGCACATGAACGGTAGCAGCGGATACGGATACGACGACGCTGGCAGAGAGGCGCTTTCAAAAGTTTTTGCGGACACTTTTGGAGCGGAAGACGGTATTGTTACGCCTAACATAGTATCCGGCACGCATGCTTTGACTGTTGCACTGTTTGGTTTACTAAGGCCTAACGATATTTTACTTTCAATTTCGGGAAAACCTTATGATACGCTTTCTGAAGTGTTAACGGGTAAGAATAACGGTTCGCTCGCCGATTTTGGCGTTAATTACCGCCAAATCGATTTAACCGAACTTGGAGAATTTGATTTACCTTTAATTGAAAAAACGTTGTTATCCTCAAAAATAAAAATGATTATGCTACAGCGTTCGCGTGGTTATGCATGGCGAAAGGCGTTGACCACTCCACAAATACAACAGGTCGTATTATTTATCAAAAAAATTTCTCCCGAAACCATAGTTTTTGTCGACAATTGCTACGGCGAATTTATGAATGAAAAAGAGCCTACTGATGTTGGCGCGGACGTAATGGCGGGTTCGCTAATAAAAAACCCGGGCGGCGGAATTGCTCCGACGGGCGGTTATATAGTAGGCAAGAAAAATCTTATTAAACTTATTGAAGGGCGGGTGACTTCTCCGTCTATTGGAATGGAAGTCGGAAGCTATTTAAGTGGATATTTACAGTTTTTCCAAGGAATATTCTTGGCGCCGCACGTGGTAGCGCAGGCAGCAAAAACTGCGGTTTTGTTTTCAGCGTCATTAAAAAAATTGGGCTATGAAGTCTTACCCGATCCGTTTGACGAACTAAACGATATCGTGTGTTCTGTCAAAATAGGGGACGAACAAAAGCTCATTGATTTTTGTCAGGCCGTGCAGCGTGTTTCGCCTATCGACAGCTTTGTAAAACCTGTGCCGTGGGATATGCCTGGATATCAAGACAAAGTTATTATGGCTGCGGGGTGTTTTGTGCAAGGCGCGTCTATCGAGCTTAGCTGTGACGCTCCAATAAAGCCGCCGTATATAGCTTATTTTCAAGGCGGGTTAACTTTTGAGCACGGCAAAATAGCCGTCGCTGAATGTCTGAAAGCATTAATAGACGAATAATCAACTTCATTCCGTGTTTTCATGTGATTCTGGATTGTATTTTGATATCGTCCCTAATAATTTTCAACCTGGAGTCTTTGTCAGACGACCGAAAGGCAAAGAGCTTTCTGATGAAGAAATGATTGATTTTTATTCAAATTTAGCAAGAAAATTTGGCAATCTCAAGGCAAAATATAAAAATGCTATATGCTTTATTTTTAACAAAGACACGATTTTTTCATCAGATGACGATGTTCTATCTGGAAATAGCTTTATAATAACTTCAATTCCTCACAAAAAACAAGTAAAAGGCTTCCCTTTGGATTGCTTATCTGTCAATGAAAAAAATGAGTATTATTACGACATCGATAAAAAAGTTGAGATAATTGGTATAAAAAAGGGGTTTGAGAAATTTTTTAAAAAATCATTAGAGAAAATTAAAAATAAAACTTAATATAGCCTAGTGATGCGGCAACTTCACAATTTTAGTTTTTGAACAATTTTTGATTTGAGGAACTTTAAATAAAAATATTGTTTATGAATACATATATTTTATTTTCTAAATTAGTGATGAATTAAAATAAAAAAAAATTAGAATTTGCGATAACTTCCGACTACCACGCCTTGAATATTTATTTGAGAAACGCGATTGAATTTTATGTCTTCATATAAGTCGTTTTCGGGGTGCAAATATGCTCCGTTTTTTTCTATGACCAAGCGTTTTACCGTCGCGATGTCGTCAATAAGCGCAACGACAATTTTACCATTCTCGGCGGTATTTTGTTTGCGCACAATAAGCACATCGTTTTCGTTTATGCCTGCGCCGAGCATACTGTCGCCTTTGACTTTTAATAAAAATACGTTGTTGTCTTTACAAATTTCCGAAGGCAATGAATAGTAACCTTCAATATTTTCGATAGCCAAAATTCCGTCGCCAGCGCACACCGAGCCTACAAGCGGAACGCTGGTTATATGAGAGTTGTCGTTATCCACGAGAGTTATCGCCCTATTTTTGTTATCGGAACGTAGAATTTTACCTTGACTTTGCAGTTTTTCAAGATAATAAAAAACGGTGGACGTTGACGTGATACCCAAAGCGGTTGAAATTTCCCGAACGGTAGGGGGAAAAGAATTTTCGTCTATGTAGTTTTTTAGATATTCATAAACCTCTGAAAGCTTATTATCAATCTTATTCATATTCAAATGATAACACAATTCATTTTTAAAATCAACATAATTTAGAACAAAAGTTCTATAAAAATACTTTTTTTAGAATACTATTTATTAAATAGTATTCTAAATATTAATAAATATTGACATAGAAAGAAATAAAAAGTGAAAATTCAGATTATATTTCACTTTGATAATTTAAGTAAAATTGAAAAAAGCTGCAAAATTCTTAGTAAAAGCTTATATTTCTTAATGTTCTATACAGAAAAGCGATTTTTAAGGCGCAATTAGACACTTTTTATATGATTTTAATCGTTTTTTATGAGTTTTCCGAATTTTCCGTAGTAAGCTGTAAGGAAATATCCGCTGATGTCAAGCCCGTTTTCTACATATTCTAGCATGGTATCATAAGAAATCGCTTGCAAATCGGCTAATTCTTTCATCTTTGAGTACGGTAAAAATAGTTTTACGTAGGTATATTTGCTCTGGATTTCGTTTATGAGTGTTTTTTTAAGCGCGTCCATTCCAAATCCCGTCAAAGCGGAAATGCCTATCGACGTCGCGCTTTTTGGAATAGTATTACCGTCCGACAGCAAGTCGCATTTATTATAGATGTCAAAGATTTTAGCTGTTATTTTTAAGCTGTCAAGCTGCGCTCGAGTAACTTTGATATGTTCGTCAACTTGCGGATCGGACGCGTCGCATACATTCAAAATAATATCGGCGTAGGTTATTTCTTCGAGTGTAGACTTGAACGATTCGACAAGGTGATGGGGCAGATTTTTTATAAAGCCTACCGTGTCGCTGAATAGCGCAAAAAGATTCGGCGCAAGTTCCGTTCTGCGTACCGTGGTGTCAAGCGTTGCAAAAAGTTTATTCTCAACCAATACGTTGCTTTCGGTAAGTTTGTTAAATAAAGTTGATTTTCCCGCGTTCGTGTAGCCGACCAATGCAATAAGTGGAAGTCTGCTTTTTTCTCTGTTTTCCCGCGTTATGCCGCGCTGTTTTTCGATTTCGGCTAAATCTTCTTTTAGCTTATGAATACGTTCTTTGATATAACGCTTGTTCATTTCAAGCTTGGTTTCGCCTGGTCCGCGCGCTAATACTCCCGCGCCTTGACGGCTTAATTCGCCCGGAGTCATACGCAATCTTGGCAGTAAATATTTTAGCCGTGCAAGCTCGACTTGAATTTTGCCTTCCGCTGTTTTTGCGTGCAGAGAAAAAATTTGTAAAATCAAATTTGTCCTGTCCATTACTTCTGCGTCCAACTCGTCGGTAAGATTGGCGTGTTGAATGGAGGACAACTCGTCGTTAAAAATAATAGTTTTTATGTTATTTGCGTTAAGCGATTCTTTGATTTCCGCCACTTTTCCGCTGCCGAAATACGTTGAATTGTCGGGCGATGAGCGTTTTTGAGTGTAAATCATGCTTACCTCAAGTCCCGCCGTTTTGGCTAATTCGGTCAATTCGTTAACGTCGATATCATACTCCGACGTTTCAATCAAAGCTATGGCGATTTTGTTTTCATTTTTTTCAGTCATCATTTTTGTCATTATTGTCATATTCGGTTGTCGGCCGCAAAGAAACTTTTGTCGAGGCTTTGCGGCGTATGTCGTCGCTCATGGCGGCGTAATGCTTTTTGGTTGTATTCACGTCTTTATGTCCCAAAACGTCCGCCACAACATATATATCGCCCGTTTGCCGATAAAGCTGTGTGCCAAAAGTGCTGCGAAGTTTGTGGGGGGTTATATTTTTATTTGGAGTTGCGACTGAACTGTATTTTTTTACTATATTTTCCACAGAACGGGGTGAAAACCGCTTGTTTTGCAAAGAAACAAAAAAAGCTTTCTCATCGGACGGTATGGCTTTTTCCGCAACCCGATATAGATAATATTCGTATAACAAACCGCCGACTTCGTCAGAAAAATATAGCTGAACGCGGCTGCCGCCTTTTCTGGTGACGACGAAAGATAAATTTTCAAAATTTACGTCGTTAAGGTCAAGCCCGACAAGCTCGCTTACACGGATACCCGTGCCGAGCAGCAGTCCGATAATTGCCGTGTCGCGCACCCGCGTGTTTTCGTGATAAGCCAGCTGTCTCGCGGTAAGACCTCGTCCGCTCTCCGTGACGTTTAGCATTTTTGAAATTTCTTCGCCTTCCAGCCGTATGATTTCTTTATCCTTGATTTTTGGCGAATCTACCGTAACGGTGGGGTCGTGCTTAATTTTGTCCTTTTTTGCAAAATATTTAAACATCGCCCGTAAAGCGGAAAGTTTTCTTGCTTTTGCCTTGTTAGAATTTTTCCGAGTTTCGTCATCGAGATTTGTGTAATAACTAAGATAACTAAGATATTTCTCTATATCAATACCTGACAGATTTTCAAGCTCATCCAGGCGAATTTGTTTTATTTCACGGCCTAAAAAAAGGCTTGATTCTGTCACAAGATATCTGAAAAATAGTTTTAAGTCGTAAGCGTAAGCAAGCCGTGTCAATGTCGTAGCTCTGCTTTCAAGCGCGATAAAAAACTCTCGGCAAAAGTCGGGGAGTTCTTCGTCGATAATGCGTGAAAGTTTATAAAAATTTTCCTTATCACGTTCGGTGAAATAATTTTTTTGAGCCATTTTATTTCCTTAAAATACCACAGTTAATATTATTAAATGTTATATTTTTTAAGTCGTAGTTTTTTTGAAGTTGTCGTATATGGTAGATTTACTCAAACGCGTTTAAACAGAATTTCTAATAGATATTATAAATTTTCTGGAAATTTGTATTGATAAATTCAGTCATGACAGCTACTGAGAATTATATTATTTAGCTTTTATAATTTTCAGGATAGAACGATAAGATTACCTGTTCTCAAAAGTTCAAAATTCCTGAAATCATACCATTGTCTTTAGATTATTCTGTGTGAGAACGCCCAAACAAGTCAAAAGTAGCAGTTATAATAGTTTGTAGAAATCTTGTCAATAATTACGAGATTCCGATTATGTTTATGAATTAACTATTGACACATCGCGCTATACTGAGTTGTAATTGAGTTAATTTATAGTCATCAATAAAAATGATAAAATAGTCTTATTTATAATAGAATACCATAGTTAAACACATATAGTCAATGATTTTGACATATCTTTTCGTTAAATGTGCATTTTGCGAATAGTTTGACACTCGCTATATAACCCCTACACGGCTTAAACGCTCTCACACAGAATAGCAGTCAAGCGACATACTTGTCGGCGGAGATTTGCGAGTTTGCGAGCAAATACAGCCGTTCACGCTTGACAGCTCTACAAAAGGTAAAATCCCGCCAGCGAGCGAAGCACAAAGTGCCTTTGCTCGCTTGCCCAGAGCTTACCTCGCTTAACGCGCTTCATCGGTATTTTTTCTCTCTTGCTTTGTCTCTTGCGTTTCGTTTGTTTGCGCAGCAAAACGGAACGCAAGAGAGCGAACGGCACCGCTGTTCCGTGTCACTGCGGTGCTGAGTTTTGAGTTTAAGTGTACTCAAAATCTAAAAAAGGAGTTGAGACGGCTTGAAATGCAAAGTTAGTTATATATGCTCGCACTGTGGGCGAAAATTCGCTAACAAACTAAAATGTGCCGAACACGAAAGCGAATGTCAAAGCCGTCAGTACTTTAAAGAAAAACGTATTGCCCTATTGCGTGAGATTGTAGTAGACTTTGAAAAACACGACTTCAATATCATTGTCCGCTACACTACCGACACCGCAAATTTTCAGATAGATGTTCGAGATGTCAAAGACTTCTAATAATTCGGTATTTTGCGAATAGTTGTTTGTCCCCCGAGAGTCCTTATTTGTAGATAAAAATAGCATGATTTTTGATTATTTTAAAGATTAATCTTGAGTGATATTATATTTTTGTCATGTAGTTTTTGCAGTAAAGCTTTATTTGCGGAAATTCATAAAAAACGTTTTTTATTAAAATCTTAACTAGCTCATCTGTAAGAGATTTAATTTTCTTTGTGTGGTCTGTATGCATATTCATAATTTCGTTATATGGAGATTTTTAATGACTTACCCTTTTCAAACTAATTAGACTTGCTCATAACAAATTTTTTTTAATAATCTTTCTTGCCTTAAGATTTTTCTGTATAAGAACGTTAAATAAAGATAAAATTACTATTGTTTTAGACTGAGAAAGCTTGTGAAATAACCGTCAAGATTGAAATAATTTTTTAGAGTTCTATTTCGGAAAGCAGTATTAAATTTTGATTTTAAAATTGCTTAGGGTTAAAGTTAAAAATTATAAAGTTTTTTTAACAATCCTTTATCACGGCTTTTCAAAACAGCTTTGCCTATACGGACACGCGGCATAAACTTGATTTTTATAATTTTTGCGGTCCTGCGTTTTACCTTAATTATACAATTCTCGTATAAAAGAAAATGATTTTAATTGGTTTCGGCAGTTTTTATAGTTTGGGACGTACTTTTCTACCAGATTCCAAAAGGTTTCGCTGTGATTGAATACGCTGAGATGAGCGAATTCATGCAATATAACATAACGTTGTAGTTGCGGAGTAAGCATTGCAACGCGCGAATCGATAACGATACGCTTATTGGCGTCGCATTTCCCCCATATTCGCGCGCCCCTGATAAAACGAACGGTTATTTCCGACGGACAAACGCCGAGTTCCGTGCCGATTTTTGATATAAGTTCTCTAAGATTTTCGTCCGCGTACTCTTTTACAAATTTTATCGTTTCTTTGCGTCTTTTTTCAAAATTTCCATAGCAGCGCGGCGAAATATAAAGTCCTTCCGCCGATATACTCGTTTTATTCTCGTTTGAAGGCAAGATATCGATAATTTTACCGTTTAATAAAGTTTGGTCAAATGAATATATCGAAGAAAAATCCGTCTTGCGTCGGGTAATTTCGCTGACTTTTTTGTTAATCCATTGAGTATTTGTCTGAATAAAATCTTCTATTTTTTCCGTCGGATAACCTATGGGCGCGAAAATAACGAGGGTTTTTTCGTCTTTTACCCTCATCGATATTCTTTTTTGCTCTTTTCTGGTGATTAATACGTCCATATATCGGTATTTTATCATAATTTCTAAAAATTTATCTCAAAATTTTGCAGTTTTTTGTAGAGAAAGCGTCTAATATTTTATTATGTAACGCATAGTAGTTTAAATCTTGACACAGTTCCCCTTTTTGAATTATAATAATAAAAAAACAAAAGGAAAAAGGTTATTTTTATGAGTGAAAACACCTTTTCGAAGAACGATGTTGAAACCGTCATTCTTTGCTCGCTTACCGTCGGAGATAAATACGGCTATGAAATAGCTTCAGAGATAAACGCCGCAACGCAGACGGAGATAAAACAGCCGACGTTATATAATTATTTGAAAAAGCTCGAATCCAACGGATTGATAGAATCTTACTGGGGAGACGAGTCCAACGGCGGCCGCCGCAAATATTTTAGAATAACGGATAGCGGCGCTGAAAGCCTGAAAAATTTTGGCGATGTTAATATAAATGCCGAAAAAATGACCGAGCAATTTTCCGCAACGGAACCCAATGCCGCTCAAGACGCCATTGACTCGGTTAATATCGATGAAATGCCTTTAAAGGCAAAACAAGACCGCAGAAAATACACTTCCAGCGTTAATGAGCAGATAAATTTGCAAATGCAGCTCGACGATTTGATGTCGGGTACAGGCGCAAAAGCGAAATCTTTCGACGACGAGAAAACGGTCGAACTCGGTAAAAAAGAAGATTTTAATCAAAATCTAATAGATGATAATACCGTTATAGAACCCCCTATTGAACAGCATGAAAATAAGCGTCATTCGTTTTTTAACAGCGACACGCTTAATGAACCCGAACAGGAGAATGTTCATAATGTAACTATCGACGAAACAAATATCGAAGAAAAAATTATTTCCGAGCAAACGGCGCGTGAACAAAATCGCAATGACGATCTTGAGTTTTACGCAAAATTTGAAGAAAAACTGAATGAAAAAATGGGAGCGAAACAGCCCAAAAATCCTAATAAAGACAAAGAAGATAATTATAAACATATAATAGGCAACCTTTTGGGCAAGCAGCTTGAAGACGAATCGCTGAAAGAACTTTCAAAAAAACCCGAGATAAATCTGGACGATTTTTCCGACCCGAATTTGACGGCTTTGGAAAATACGGCTGAAAAATTCGCTGAAAAAGGTATAAGAATAAACTTTTATAATAAAGAAACTGCGTTTTACAGACCGCAAGCGATGCTGTACAGAAATAAAATCAATTTCTTTGTCGGCTGGCTTACATACGGAATATATCTAATCGAAACGCTCATTTTGTGGCTGTTTTTCAAAGACGTTTTGAGTTTTAATATGGTGGGTTATTTTTGGGCGGCGTGCGCGGTAGTACCCGTAACCCTCTCGCTTATATTCGCGATAAATCCTACCCTAAAAAGAAAACCTAATTTCAAATTCAGTTACCATTTTACGAACGCGTGGATTGTATTTATCTTACTCACGATATTGGACTTTGCTTTTAACGTTTTGTTTTTGCGGATTGTTTTTGCGAATACGATAGCGGTTTTAGTCCAAATCGTTTTGCCGTTAGTAACCGCCCTATCGCTGCCGTGGTGCGTACTCTTTTATAAAGCTATTTTCAAAAAAATGTTAGTATAAATAAAACTTTCTTTCAATTAAATATTTTAAAACAATTAAGCGGTTAAATTTAACCGCTTTTTTATATTGATTAATATTTGATTTTTTTAAAAAAAGGTGCTTACCACAGGCTATACGCTTATGCGCGCACAAAGGAGCTACCTTTGATAGATAGTATGTATGAAGAAGTCAATACTTAATTGGTTAATATCTGCAGAATATACGAAGGACAAAATAATTCATATTAAAAAAACAACCGCCAATGGCAAAATGCCTCGGGAGCTCAAAAGCTCTGCGGTTGTTCCTTATATAAGTTATGCCTAAAATCCCAAAAAGTCAATATTATGCAAAAAAATTTTGATATTTTTTTCATTGGGACAGGTTAAATCCCCTTTTTGTTTTTTATCGCGTCGCGGGCGAGCTGGTCGCAAAGATTGTTATATTCGTTGTCTGAGTGCCCTTTTACTTTGACAAATTTAACTTTATGAACTTTTATAAGTTTCGCTAGTTCTTGCCACAGTTCTTTATTTGCCACGGGTTTGTTCTCAGAGGTTTTCCAGCCGTTGGCAACCCACGTATCCAGCCAACCGCTGTTTATCGCGTTTACGATATAAGCCGAATCCGACAGTATTTCGACGTCGGAAGGCGTTTTTAACGCCGTAAGAGCGTTGACGACGGCAGAAAGTTCCATAATGTTGTTGGTTGTACTGGGCGAATAACCGCTTAGCGTCTTGACGTAATCTTTGCCGTCAGCTAATTTGCACGACAAACGCGCCGCCCATCCGCCTTCGCCGGGATTGCCCGAGCATGCGCCGTCGGTAAATATCGTTACATCAGGTTTTTTATTCTCGTCTTTTTGCATAATTTCTCCGTAAAATCCGTGTTGTTTTTTGTGATTTCATATAATTTTTTTTGTAATTGAAGTTTATATGTTTGACTATTTTTTTTAACTAATTTATAATATATTCACTTAGGGGAGTGGCTCAACGGTAGAGTAGTGGTCTCCAAAACCATCGGTTGCGTGTTCGAATCGCGTCTCCCCTGCCACTTATAAGACTCTATGACTGCAAATGTGCGGTTATAGGGTTTTTTCGTTTCAGCGGTTTTTATAGATATATGAAACTATCTAATATTAAAATATTAACATACTGTGAAAGAAAATTCAAATATTATCTAGAATAATAAGCAATCTCTTTAAAATCGATTTTGAAACGACTTAATTTTTTTTGATTTCTTTATCTAAATAATTATAGCTTAATGCAAAAAAGCAAACAAAAAATACCGCAAATTTCTTGCGGTATTTTTGTTTTTTGATTAAATCGGATTGTAGATATTTGCAGTTGCATTTTGGCTTACAAATCAAATATAATTGCAAAATAAAGAATTATTTTGCAAAATCAACGCTGCGTGTTTCCCTGATAACGTTAACTTTGATTTGTCCGGGGTATTCCAATTCGCTTTCGATTTTTTTAGCGATATCGCGAGCCAGTAAAACCGTGTTTTCGTCGTTGACAACTTCGGGTTTTACGATGATGCGGATTTCTCTGCCCGCTTGAACTGCGAATGATTTTTGCACGCCTTCGAACGCGTTTGCGATTTCTTCAAGTTTTTCCAAACGTTTGACGTAATTTTCGATAGTTTCACGTCTTGCTCCGGGTCTTGCTCCCGAAACAGCGTCCGCCGCGGCAACTAATACCGCCTCTATGGTCATAGGCTCTACGTCGCCGTGATGGGCTTGAATAGCGTTAACGACTTCTTTGCTTTCCTTGTATTTTTTTGCCAGGTCAGCGCCGATTTGAACGTGCGTACCCTCCACTTCGTGGTCTACGGCTTTGCCGATATCGTGCAGCAGTCCCGCGCGTTTAGCTAGCGTCACGTCAACGCCCAGTTCCGACGCCATCATTCCCGCAAGGTACGCTACTTCGATAGAATGGTTCAGTACGTTTTGTCCGTAACTTGTGCGGTATTTCAGTCTGCCCAAAAGTTTGATAACTTCGGGGTGAAGTCCAAATACTCCCGTGTCGAATGAAGCTGCCTCGCCCGCTTCTTTTATGGTTACGTCCATTTCTTTGCGGACTTTTTCCACCATTTCTTCTATACGGGCGGGATGAATACGTCCGTCTGTGATAAGCTTTTCGATAGCTATACGAGCTATTTGGCGTCTTATCGGGTCAAATCCCGACAGAATAACGACTTCGGGTGTGTCGTCGATAATAAGCTCGACGCCCGTCGCGTTTTCTAATGCACGGATATTTCTGCCCTCTCTGCCTATCAAGCGACCTTTCATTTCGTCGTTGGGCAAAGGTATAGTAGTAACGGTAGATTCGGAAACTTGGTCGGACGCGCAACGTTGTATCGCGCTGCTGACTATCTCTCTCGCGCGTTTATCGCCGTTTTCTTTCGCTTCGGTTTCGATTTTTCTAACGATAACGGCCGCGTCTTTTCTCGCCTCGGAAGTCATTGCCTCAACCAAAGATTGTTTGGCTTCGTCTTTTGACATCTGAGCGGCTTTTTCCAGCTCTGCAATTAATTTCTCATTAAACTTGTCAACTTCAGTAAGTTTTTTGTCAATTTCGGATTGTTTTTGACTTATCGCTTTTTGCTGTTGTTCGAGTTGCTCGGATTTTTTTGTAAGTGTTTCTTCCTTCTTGTCCAAAATTTCTTCTCTTTGGATCATTCGGGTTTCTTGACGTTGAAGCTCCGAGCGGCGTTCTTTCGTCTGTCTTTCAAATTCTGTTTTTAGTTTTAGCGTTTCTTCCTTCGCTTCTAGAATAGCCTCTTTTTTCAGCGTTTTGGCTTCTGATTTTGCTTCGTCTACAATAGACTGAGCAACGTTTTTTGCATTTCCAATTTTATTATTTATGATTTGCCTGTTAATAAAATAACCCAATGCGCCGCCAGCGATAATGGCTATAATCGGCAACACTATCAATAATACCGTATTGCCGTCAGCAAAGAAGGAAAGTAATGATAAATAATGCATAAATTCCTCCATATTATGTTTTCAATTTTCAGGATAAGACAAACACACGTTTGCCTATTTATATAATCAAGTCATATTAACTTAAATATACCAAATTTATGATACAAAAAACCGAGGTAAAAGTCAAGTAGTCTAGGATTAAAATGTTAAGGCAAATAAAAAACCCTTAGAAAAATGAATTCTAATGGTTTTTATAAAAATTTCTAAGTTTTTATTAGTCCGAAACTTCTTCTGCATCATCGGACGCCGTTTTTGTTTCGTGAGACTCGAATTTTGCGCGGATTTGTTTTTCTAACTCCGCCATAAAAGCGGGATTAGTTTCAAAATAAGTTTTTACGTTTTCTTTGCCCTGCCCTATGCGCTCGCCGTTGTAGCTGAACCAGGAACCGCTTTTTTCAACGATGCCGTTATCAATAGCAAGGTCAAGTATGCAGCCCGACTGAGAAATGCCTTTGCCGTACATTATGTCAAATTCTGCAAGTTTGAACGGAGGTGCAAGTTTGTTTTTTACCACTTTTATTTTTGTGCGGTTACCCACTACGTCGGTACCGTTTTTTATTTGGTCTATTTTTCTTACGTCCAAGCGTACGCTTGCGTAAAACTTTAACGCTTTTCCGCCTGGAGTTGTTTCGGGCGAACCGAACATAACGCCGACTTTTTCACGAAGCTGATTGATAAAAATAATACAAGTGTTAGATTTACTGACGATTGCAGCCAGTTTACGCAACGCCTGCGACATTAAACGGGCCTGCAAACCTATGTGCGAATCGCCCATATCGCCTTCTATTTCCGCCTTTGGAGTCAAAGCCGCGACCGAGTCGACAACGATTAAGTCTATCGCGCTGCTGCGAACAAGATAATCGGCGATATCGAGAGCTTGTTCTCCGTTATCGGGTTGCGATACGTACAAATTTTCCAAATTTACGCCCAAAGCGGAGGCGTATGTAGGATCAAGCGCGTGTTCCGCGTCTATAAAAGCCGCCGTGCCGCCCATTTTTTGAATTTCAGCGATAACGTGCAAAGAAACGGTCGTTTTACCCGAAGATTCAGGTCCGTAAATCTCAATAATTCTACCGCGCGGCATACCGCCTATGCCTAAGGCTATGTCCAACGTCAGACAGCCTGTAGGAATTACGTCTATATTTCTTGTAGCGGCGGTCTCGCCGAGTTTCATTATCGCGCCTTTGCCGAATTGTTTTTCAATTTGCAATATTGCCTGCTCTAACGCTTTTTTCTTGTCGTCAGTCATTATTTTTCTCCTAAATTAGTGTGATTTCATAAATTTTATCAGCATAAATAACGCCGTGTTTGCGGATTTTTGGCGTATATCTTCTCTGTCGCCGTTGAAAATGTATTTTTTCGTCAATATAAAGTCGCTGTTCCCTACGGAAATATAACACAGCCCGACGGGCTTTGTCAAGCTGCCGCCCGTAGGCCCAGCTATGCCCGTGGTAGACAAGGCGTAATCCGCTCTGCCGTCCGTAAGCCCTTTGCACATTGCGAGTGAAACCTCTTCTGACACCGCTCCGTACTGCTCGACAGTTTTCTCATTGACGCCCAGCCGTTCGATTTTTGATTGATTAGAATAAGTTACAATGCCTTCCAAAAAAACCTTGCTCGCGCCTGAGTTTTGCACTATTTTGTCGCTGATAAGTCCGCCTGTGAGCGATTCGGCGACGGATAACGCGCTTTGACGTATATTAAGCATTTCCACTACGATTTTCCCAAGCGGTTCGTTGCTTTCGGCGTAAATTTTTTCACCAAAAAGGCTGTAAACCGAAGTCAAAACCGCGTTGGAAATCTCATAAGTGAACTTTATTTGCTCAAATTCAAATGTTAAAAGCGTGTCCAAAAAATCCGTTTGAAATTTGCAACGGTATTTTGAATATAATCCGCTTTCAAACAATATTTTTTCAATTTCTTCACTTTCAAACCCAAAAATTTTGAATTCGAGTACCTTAGTATCGGTATTACGGCTCTCAACTGAAATATCTGTCAATTTTACTACCGCCTAATAAACTAAATCGCCTATTTTATCTCTTGTTTAAATACAGACTTGTTTTGAACCAGATATACTATGCCTGAAATAATAGTCAAAATGGTTGCTATCGTTATCATTATGTAGCCCGCGCAATATACTACGTTATAAATAGTTGTATAAAGCGTATTAGACATAGTTGTTTTTAAGATAGAGAAAAACTTTGTTAAAAACAATAGCGGAATAGCGATGTCTTGAACGAAAGTTTTTGCCTTACCGTAAATATTAGCGTGGATTATCACGTTTTTACTTGCGGCTATTTGGCGCACTATGCTTATCAAAAGCTCTCTAGCTATGATTATCGCCCCATATACGGCGCAAATCCAGCTTGGATTGAGCGGGCAGTCGTACGCTATCAAAAACAATGCGAACAAAACCAACAGCTTGTCCGCTATCGGGTCGAGAAGTTTACCCAAATCCGTAACCATATTGTATTTTCGCGCGATATAGCCGTCTAAAAAGTCGGTCAATGCCGCTATTATAAAAATATTCGTCGCCCAAAGCGCTGCGTAATTAAAGTTTAATAAATAAACGACAGTCATTACGGGTATCAAAACTATTCTCACAATCGAGATTTTGTTGGGTAAATTCATTTTATTTCTCCTATTAAATCGTATTTATCGTAATCGGTAATTTTTACTGCTACATATTCGCCTGTTAACAGCGGTCTATGGGAATAAATTTTTACAACCCCGTCTATCTCTGGCGACTGAAAATCAGTTCTGCCGATATAGTAATTCCCCGCGTCTTCGTCTATGACGCACTCCAAAACTTGTCCGATATAGCCGCGATTAAGTTTTTTTACAATTTTTGACTGAGCAGCGTAAAGCTCTTTTACGCGCTTTTGTTTGGTCTTTTCATTAATTTGTTCGGGCATTTTTGCCGCCGCGGTTCCGTCTTCACGAGAGTACGCGAAAAAACCCACGTTATACAGTCTGTATTTAGTCAAAAATGATTTTATTTTATTGTGCTGCTGCTTTGTTTCACCGGGAAAACCGCTTATAAAGGTGCTTCTGACCTTTATTTCGGGGTATTTTTGCGTGAGTTTATCAAACAATTTCAACACCGAGCTTTCATCGGATTTTCGGTTCATTCGCCTAAGGATTTCGCCGTCGACGTGCTGAAGCGGTATGTCGATATATTTGCAAACTTTTTCGTTATTCTTGATTTCATCTAGTAGTTTGTCGCTAACAAGCTCTGGGTAACAATACAAAAGACGTATGCGTTTAAGGTTTTTTATCTCGCTTAGTCTGCGTAAAAGCTCGACCGTTTGGACTTTGCCGTACAAATCAAGCCCGTATTTCGTCACGTCCTGCGCCACCAAAATGATTTCGCTTACGCCGTTAGATACCAATCCTTCCGCTTGCGCCACTATCTGTTCTATCGGATAAGAAAAAAAACGTCCTCTTATTTTCGGTATTAAGCAGTAAGAGCAAAAATTGTCGCAGCCGTCGGATATTTTCAGATACGCGTAATGATAAGGCGTAGTAAGCAAACGCGGTTCCAAGCCTGTTTTTCGGGGCGTGGCGGGCATTTGTGCCCTTTGCGCCCCCATTGCGCTTTTAACCGCTTCGCATATATCAAAATTTACCCCTGCTACACAATCGGCTTCGGTCAGATTTTCATATATTTCTTTGCGGTAAAGCTCTGGCAGACAGCCCGTTACAATGATTTTTTTATTATTTTCGCCGTTTTTTAACGTACTTAAATCCAAAACCGTCTCGATAGATTCTTTACGCGCGGCTTCCAAAAAAGCGCAGGTATTGACAATAATGACATCGGCGCCTTCGACTTCAGGCACGATTTCATAGCCGTTATCAAGTAGTTTTTTCAGCATCATTTCGGTGTCGACACGGTTTTTGTCGCATCCGAGTGAAACGGCGCTTATTTTTGTTTTATTCATTTTTATAGAGTTTTTCAAATTCTTCTTTTGAGATCAAGACTTTACGAGATTTACTGCCGTCGTAGCCGCTTACAAAATGTTTTTGCACCATATCTTCGATTATTTTGCCCGCTCGGTTGTAACCGATGGAAAAGCGTCTTTGCAGCATAGATATTGACGCTACGCCCGCGCCGCTGTCGATAATGTATTCCAACGCTTGCATGAACAGCGGATCAAGGTCGTCTTCGTCGTCAAAAATCTCATTTTGTTTTTCTTTCGAAATTTTGCTCTCGACTTCTTCGTCGTAATACGCCTCGTTATTGCGTTTGACAAACTCCACCACTCTTTCGACTTCCGCCATAGTAACCAATGCGCCTTGCAGACGTACGGGTTTTGGAGTGTTGCCCATAACGAAAAGCATATCGCCTTTGCCCAAAAGTTTTTCTGGTCCGCCTTGGTCGAGAATAGTCTTGCTGTCCGCTGTGGAAAATACGCGCAAAGCGATACGTGACGGCAAGTTTGCTTTTATGACGCCCGTAATAATGTCAACGCTGGGACGCTGAGTGGCAAGCACCAAATGTATGCCCGCCGCTCTCGCTTTTGCGGAAAGAGATTTGATACGGGTTTCCACTTCGTTTTTGTCGTACATAATGAGTTCGCTCAATTCGTCCACTACCATTACAATTCTAGGCAGTTTTTGAGTAGTTTCGGGGTCGATGATACGGTTATATGTCGATATATTTTTTGCTCCGATTTCAGCAAAAAGTCCGTACCGTCTTTCCATTTCTTCGATAGCCCATGTAAAAGCGGAAATACTCTTTTCGTATTCCGTGATAACTTCGTCTATCATAAGGTGCGGCATTTTGTTGTATACGAAAAATTCAACTCGTTTGGGGTCTATGAGTATAAACCGCAGTTCTTCGGGCGAATAACGATACATCAAACTTATAATCAAAGAGTTGAGACATACGCTTTTGCCCGTGCCTGTAGAGCCCGCTACCAATAAGTGCGGCATTTCCGCAAGATCTGGAGCGATATGTTCGCCGCCGATATCAATACCGAGAGCGAAACGCAAGCCGTTGCAGGGTTTTTTGAAAGATTCGGACTGAATAATACTGCGTAAAGTCACAGGTTCGGTATTTTTGTTAGGAACTTCGATACCGAAAAGGTCTTTGCCTGAAATAGTAGTTTCAAGTCTTACCGAGCCTATCGCCGAAAGTCTGCGGGTGATATCTTCCGTAAGATTGGAAATCTTTTTGATAGAAATACCGGGCGCGAGACTAAGTTCGTATCTGGTGACGGTAGGACCTGTAACGATATTTTGGACTTTCGCTTCTATCTTGAATTCGTTTAAAGTTTGTTCCAAAATCCTGGCGTTTTCTTCGTAATCCTCTTCAGCCGCGGCTCTGTCTATCGGCGCGTTATTCAATAAATCTATGGAAGGCGCAACGTAAGGTCTGTAGTAATGCGGCGGCGGCATAGTTTGACCGTCGTCGACGTCTATCATACCCTGGTACGCGCGAACGTCCTCGGTTGCAATAAAAGGTTTTTCGGAATATTTTATTACGTTGTGCGGTTTGACGGTAGAAGGCAAAATATCGGCGTCAAGCTCGCTGTTTTCTTCGGTTATATTATTCTCGTAGTCGTGAAAATTGCTGTCAGAATTTTGATAACCGTCGTTATCTTTTTCGTCTAAATCGTTATCAAATTCGTTTTTTCTTTCGCTAGTCGTGGTAACGCCCAAGACGTTGTTTTGTTCCGTTTGAGCGGACTTAGGTTTTTTGTAATTATCTCCGTCAATAATAGGAACGTTATTAGGCGAAACGGGAACAGCCCTCACGCTTTGAAAATCCCTTTTGGCTTGTTCAAGTTTTAACTCGCCTTCGCTTTTTTGCTTGGGCGGTTCGGGTTTTTTGTCGTACGAAATCTGTTCCGTAGGAGCATTTTTTGCTTGTTGACGCTCTTTATCGCGGTCGTATTCGGAATACGGAGTGTCGGGTTTTTTGAATATAGGATTAACTGGCTCTTCGTCTAAATCGAGTTTACTTTGAGGAGCCGTATCGTATTTTTTCGTGGTTTTGGTGGGAAACAAATCTAAAAAAGACGAGTTTTGGTTTATGCTTTGTTCAAAAGACTGTTCTCTGCTCGTTTTTTCGGGCACTTCGCCGGGTTTTGGATAGCGGTCGCCGTACAAAATGTCCATAGAAGTAACTATGGGTTTTTGCTTGGCGGAGTGAGTATCCTCATCGCGTGACGGTCTTTCACGGTCGACAAAAGCGGTTTCTTTTTTGTAAAAAATATTTACGGCGAATAGACAAGTCAAAACTATGCCCACTACAAAAACGACGTAAGCGAAAATAATGTTAAGTTTTGCTAACGGGAAAACGAAAAGACCGCCGATAAATCCGCCGAAACTGGGCGTTACGGAATAATTAAAACAAGTAGCCAAATATGAAGCGTAAGTAGCGTTTGTCATATAAATCTGCGATGTAACCAAATGCACGAGCCAAATTACGCAAAAATACATTACGATAAGATTGGCAACGTATTTAGGCCTTAACACTATTCTTTTGCCCGAGAGCAAAAGAGAGAAAATGACGATTGCAGCTATATCAAGTCCGTAAAAAGACAGACCGAAAACGCCTTTGAAAAAATTCGCCACGTCGGCGCAAAAACCAACCAAAGGCGACATAATAAGGCAAAACATAATTAACGACGCTAATGACAAAACCGCGATATAAACGATTTTATTGATTAAATTTAACGACGGTTTATTGTTTATCTTAGAATTCATTTGTGTTCTCCTTACCCGTTATTATACTATAACCTGTCCGCCAAAGCAATAAGCGGAAATAAAATTAGTTTTATCTGATTTTTTCAACCAAATCAAATCCGTCGACTTTTTTACCGACGTAAGCCGACGCGCATTTTCCGCCGAATATTTCGTCTATAGCGTTTTTAACGTCTTTTTCGGTAGTATTTTTAATCGCGTCAATGCGTTCCTGAATGGAAAAGTGCGTGTCTTTTTTTATTAAATACGAACCGTACGCATTCATCACCGTCATACTGCTTTCCTGAGCGAGCATCGTATTGCCGATAAGCTGAGCTTTGCCTATATCGAATTCTTTTTTCGTAAAATATTCCTTGCGGAATTTGTCCATTTCTTTTTGCAATAAAGGTATCAGTTTTTTAAGGTTTGACGGGTTTGTGCCGCAGTAAATTTCCATATAACCGCAGTTAGAATAAAGCGACGGAAAAGAATACACGCTGTAAGCCATGCCGTTTTTCTCTCTGATTGTCTGGAACAGTCTGCTTGACATTCCGCCGCCAAGTATATTAGCGGCTATCGCCGCCGCGGAAGATTTTGGATTGCCCAGTTCAAAACCCGGATAAGCAATCGAAATATGCGACTGCTCGACGTCTTTGAACTTGTAGTTAAAATCATTTCTATATTCAGGCGCTTCGGGCTTAACAATTTTTTCCTTTGAAAAATCCTTAAACTGCGACTCAAAATATTTTTCAGTAAACGAACATATTTCGTCAAAATCGGCTTGTCCAGCTATGGTTATTACGGTATTTGACGGCAGATAATAAGATTTTTTGTAGTCGATAACGGAGTCGCGCGTGGCACTTTCAATATTTTTAGACGAGCCGACTATTTTTTGCGCAAGCGGCGTTTTGCCGAAAATTGATTCAGCGATAATATCGTGACAAACGTCCTCGGGCACGTCCTCGTCCATTGATATTTCTTCTAAGATTACTTTCTTTTCCATTTCAAACTCTTTTTCGGCGAAAGTAGCGTTAAAATACATATCGGAAATCAAATCAAAACCTTTTTCAAGATATTCGCTTGCGGTGCGGGTGTAATAGCAAGTGGTGTCTTTTGAAGTATAGGCGTTAATTTGTCCGCCTACTGCATCGATTTCTTCGGAAATATCCAAAGCCGTACGCTTCTGCGTGCCTTTAAATAAAAGATGTTCGATAAAATGCGAATAACCGTTATATTTTTGAGTTTCATAGCGGCTGCCCGCGCCGACTAAAACGCCGAAACTTACAGTATATAATCCTGGCATTTTTTTAAATACCAGACGCAATCCGCTGTCAAAACGTTTGTAAAATTCTGTTTTCATCTATGCTCCTTAATAATTTATATTTTCCCCTACCGTGACGATTTCAAAATTGTTTTCGCGGCAATAATCGATCATTTTTTGCAAGGCTTCCACGGTGCTGTCGGTCGGATGCATCAAAATAAGGTCGCCGCCGCTGAGACCGCTGGTTGCCCTAGAATAAATTAAATCCGCGTTTTGGTCACGCCAATCTATGGTGTCTTTGCTCCACATTACTGTGGCGTACCCGAGCGAATTGGCGTTTATCACGTTGCGCTTGTCGTAATCGCCGCTCGGCGGAGCAAACAGATTCATTTCTATGCCGCATATCGAAGATACAAGATTGTGCGTCGACGTTATCTCGGAAATGTCTTCAGCGTCGGATAAACCCGAATGATCTTTGTGATTATAACCATGATTGCCGATTTCGTGTCCGCGGGCGACGATCTTAAAAAAAATCTCGGGATTGTTTTTAACCCATACCCCGCCCACAAAAAAAGTGCATTTAATATTGTTCTGGTCGAGTATGTCCAGGATTTCGAGAATTTGGTCGTTGCCTTGATAAACGTTGAACATCAGCGATATTTTGTTACTGGATTTATCGCCGTTATATACCGCTCCTTGCTGAGTAAAAGCGTTGGTCGCGCCGCCCGAAAAAGCGAATATAAAGACGGTCAAGACTATTATGACTATTATAGCATTAGAAACGATATTTACAAAGATTTTTTCTTTAATTTTCATTACTTTCCCCATATTTATTTATGATTTTTTTCTTGTCAATATGAAAGGAAAGAAGTCGTTAAGTTTTTATCTGAAAACGCTTATACCAATAAATTTTGCGACAAAAAAGCGACTTTCAAACGGAAAGTCGCTCTTATTCAAAATATTTTAAAGTATTTTAACAAGTTTCAAATCGATTCTGCCTTTTTCGTCGATTTTGATAACTTTTACTTTTACCTTGTCGCCCATATTAACGACGTCGGTAACCTTTTCAACTCTGTCTTTGGAAAGTTTGCTGATATGAATCATACCGTCTTTGCCGGGAGCAAGCTCGACAAACGCGCCGAAATCAAGGATGCGTACAACTTTTCCGTCAAACTCGTCGCCAGGTTCGGGGTCTTTCGCAATAGCAAGTACGATAGATTTTGCTTTTTGAGCCATTTCGGAATCGGGTGTAGCGATAAATACCGTGCCGTCGTCGGCGATGTCGATTTTTACGCCTGTATCTTCGATAATTTTATTGATAACTTTTCCGCCGCTGCCGATAACTTCGCGGATTTTTTCAACGTCGATACTGAAAGAAATAATCTTAGGAGCGTATTTTGACAAATCTTTTCTGGGTTCGGGTAAAACTTCAAGCATTTTGCCAAGAATGTGCAAACGACCTACTCTCGCTTGTTCCAAAGCGGTTTCGAGTATTGTTCTGTCGATACCTTTTATTTTGATATCCATTTGAATAGCCGTGATACCGTTTTTCGTACCGGCTACTTTAAAGTCCATGTCGCCGAAAAAGTCTTCAATGCCTTGAATATCGCTCAATACGACTACTTTTTCGCCGTCTTCGGATTTCATGAGTCCCATAGCTATACCAGCGACAGGAGCGGAGATAGGCACACCAGCGTCCATAAGTGACAACGTGCTGCCGCATACGCTTGCTTGCGAGGTGCTGCCGTTACTGCTCAATACTTCCGATACCGTGCGGATTGCGTAAGGAAATTCCGCTTCGGAAGGCAGTACGGGTTCAAGCGCTCTTTCCGCCAAAGCTCCGTGTCCGATTTCTCTTCTGCCCGGACTTCTGAGCGGTTTTGCTTCGCCTGTGGAATACGGCGGGAAGTTGTAGTGATGCATATATCTTTTGAAAGTCTCGTCGTCGTCAAGCTGTTCGAGCTTTTGAGCTTCCGATATCGTGCCTAATGTGCATGTCGTCAAAACCTGCGTCATACCGCGGGTAAATACCGCGCTGCCGTGTACACGGGGCAAAACGCCCGTTTCACACCAGATAGGACGGATTTCGGTAGTTTTTCTGCCGTCGGGACGAACGCCTTCGTTCAAAATTCTGTCTCTGATTTTCTTTTTCGTCATTTTGTAAAGAGTCTCGGAAACATAAGGCAAAACGTCGGGATTATTTAGCTCAAAATAATTTTTAACCGTTTTTTCAACATTGTCCTGGTTGGTTTGACGTTGTAATCTGTCAAACGTAGACAAAGCTTCGGTAAGCATTTGGTCAGCGTAATCATGAATAGCATTGTAGTAATCTTCGGGAATTTCGTGCAGATTAGGAACGATTTTTTCTTTTCCTACTTCTTTTGCGATAAATTCGATAAATTCACATTGCTTTTTGATTTCTTCGTGACCGAACATAATAGCTTCAAGCATTTCTTTTTCGCTGATTTCTTGTGAGCCCGCTTCCACCATCATAACGGCGTCTTTGGTGCCGCTCAAGTTAAGATTTAATTTGCTTTTTGCTTTTTGTTCGTTATTGGGGTTAATGATATATTTTCCGTCAACATAAGCTACGACAACCGAGCCTGTAGGACCTGCAAACGGAATGTCTGATATCGCCAAAGCGATACTGCTGCCCATCATACCGTAAACTTCGGGTTGAATATCGGGTTCGACCGACATAGCCGTAGCTACGACTGAAACATCGTTCAAAAATCCTTTCGGGAAAAGCGGACGAAGCGGTCTGTCAATAAGACGTGATGTCAATATAGCTTTGTCTGTCGGTCTGCCTTCGCGTTTTTTAAAACCGCCGGGAATTTTTCCGACCGAGTACATTTTTTCTTCAAAGTCTACTCCCAAAGGGAAATAGTCGATACCGTCGCGGGGTGACGGAGCAAGGGTAGCGTTAACTAGTACTGCTGTTTCGCCGCAGCGTACTAAGCATGAGCCGTCAGCTTGTTCCGCGTATTTGCCGACTTCAACGGAAACTGTCTTTCCGCCGATTTCCGTTTGGAATACGTGATATTCTCTGTTGCCGATGTGTTCTTTTTTGTTTACAAATTTAGTCAATTTTTGTTACCTCCATTCTCTACCAAAAAAAGGGCAGACCCATGTCGCCCCTTTTAATTATTATTGATTATTTTCTCAAGCCGAGTTTCGCAATCAAAGCTCTGTATCTTTCGATGTCTTTGGATTTCAGATAATCCAGTAAGCCTTTTCTTTGTCCGACCATTTGGAACAAACCGCGTCTGCTGTGGTTGTCTTTTTTGTGTGTTTTCAAGTGTTCGGTAAGATGATTGATGCGGGCGGTGAGCAAAGCCACCTGCACTTCGGGTGAGCCTGTGTCGCCTTCTTTGACGGCATATTCGGCTATGATTTGCTGTTTGTTAATGATTTCTGTCATTATTTTTTCCTCCATTATTTTGTTACGCCGAAAACGATGTATCACGTCGGAGAGTCGTGAAACTTCGTAAACGGACTAGGCATTTATATTATCACACATTTACGCAAAAGTAAACCGTATGAAAATAAATTAAATTTATTATAAAAGTTATTCGGGCTTTTCTTCCGTTGTTTCTACGGTTTCAGCGGCGTTTTCTTCGTCTTGTTTTTTAGCTCCGCGTTTCTTTTGCTGATAATCAGCGGGTTTTTCCATTGTGGACTTGCGTGACAGCGTAACGCGTTTGTTTTCAGCGTCAAATTCCGTAATTTCAACGTCTATCATATCGCCGATTTTAAGCGCTTCGTTAATATCGCCGAGCCATTCCCAAGAAACGTTAGAAATGTGCAAAAGTCCGTCAATACCGTCGTCGAGTTCGATAAAAGCGCCGAAAGGAAGTATACGAGCGACTTTGCCCTTAACTACTGTGCCAACGGGGAATTTTTCAGCGGCAACAGCCCAAGGATGCGGTTGAAGTTGTTTGAAACCGATTGAAACTCTGTTTGCTTCACGGTCAAGTTTTAATACTACGAATTCGTAAGTTTTGTTAAGTTCGAGTACTTCAGCGGGATTTTTGATGGGATTCCATGATAAATCGCTCAAGTGAGCCAAACAATCGAAACCGCGTACGTTTACGAATGCGCCAAAAGGAGCGAAACGCAAAACTTTGCCTTCAACAATTTCGTTTTCTTCGATATTGGTCCAGAAATTGTCTTCTTTTTCTTGTTTTTCTTTAAGTAAAATTTCTTTTTGGCTAGCGACGATTTTTTTCTTATTGTCGTCTACTCCGTCGGGCAAAGCTACCAAACGCAGCGTTTTTCCAACGTATTGTTCCAAATTTCTGACGAAACCAGCACGGATTTGCGAAGCGGGAACAAAAACGGTGTAGCTTCCAAGCTTGGAGAGCAAACCGCCCTTTACCGCCTTTATCATCGCCAATTCAAAAACGTTGCCGTCTTTGATACCGTCTACCAAAGCGTCGTCTTTATATAGCAAATCTATTTCCTTTTTTGATAGTGTAACTCTTTTGTCAGTACCAACTACTATACATTCGATAGTGTCACCGATTTTAAGGTTATTTTTTACTTCTTGAAAATCACCTTCAAGAGTAAGTTCTTCGTTGGGAACGAAACCGTCGCCCTTAGAATTTGGAATTGTTACCGAAACACCGTCATCGTGCTTCTGAATAACTGTGCCTTTGATCTTTTGACCCTTGCGGAAAGTTCTCTTAGCGGGTATTTTCTCCACTGCCTGAGCAAATTCCTCATTGACTTCTACAACTTGTGCGCTGTCTTTTGCTTCTGCAAACATTTTCGACAAAACCTCCTCCATCAACTCCGTCGGAGTTGAAGCTCCTGCGATTAAACATATTTTTTCAAAATTTGACAGATCGGGAATTTCACTCGCATTCTCAACAAAGACGACGTTCTTGCAGCCGTTTTTGGCGATGTCAAACAGTTTGTTTCCGTTACTGCTGAGTTTGTCGCCGACGACTACCGTATAATCGCATTTTTTGGGAATATTTTCCGCAAAATTCTGTCTGCCTATGGTAGTATAACAAATTGTGTTAAATACGACAAGTGTTTTTACCCCATCTGTCAAAAGATTTGCCAACGATTTTTCTACCAAAGTGTGATTAAAAGTGGTTTGGAACATCACTAAAACTTTTTCAAAGCCTGTTAAATCGTACGTCGTGTTGCCGTCTAAAATAATGGCGGAATTATTACACCAGCCGTTTATGCCAATGATTTCGGGGTGGTTTTTATCGCCGAATAGGACTATCTGGTAGCCTTTTTCATAGTATTCTTTCGCTCTGGTCTGTATTCTTTTGACAAAAACGCACGTAGCGTCCACTATTTTTATTCCATTATCATGGCAGTAATCAAATACTTCCTTGCCCGCGCCGTGCGCGCGTATAATTAGCGTGTCGCCTTTTTTTAATTCTTTTAAATCGTTAATGGGCTTAACGCCGTTTTTTTCAAGCTCCGCCACAACGGCCTTATTATGAATAATATAGCCCAAAGAAAAAACGCGCTCGCCTTTTGTATTTAAAGCGAGCTTGACAGCGTTTTCCACGCCTTTACAAAAACCGTTGTATTTGCTTGTGAAAATTTTCAATTTTTGTTTTCTCCGTTATCCTTTATCGTTTTCAGCCTTTTCGGCTAAGGTTCTTCTAAAATTATCTAATTTTTTCTGCTCTTTTTTAGTCAGTTTGCGGCGTTTTTTGCCTTTGGAAGCGATGTATTTGTCCGCGCTTGTTTTTAATTCGACAAGTTTTTCGCATAAATCGCGCGAAATTTCTTCGAGTAAGTCTTTGGTTATTTTTCGGTCGTAATATTTTTCCAGCGTATATTCTTCCCCTACGACTATGTAGTTGCGATGAAACATTTTGAGTTTATCCCAAATATAAAACAGCCTTATAGGTGCTTTGGTTTTTAATGCGAGTAATGCCGTTCCCGTGTGAAAAGGTTTGAAGTTTTCGGGGTCGGGACTACGTGTTCCTTCGGGGAAAATGCCTAATATTTTTTCGCCGTTAAGGATTTCAAGACTTTTTTTAATAGCCGCAAGGTCGACGTCTCCGCGTGAAACCGGTACGTATTCGAGCGAATTGAAAACGGAACGCAAAAATCCGTTTTTACGGAATTCGGCTTTATACATAAAATGAATTTGATTTTTGCAGTAAGCGGACCATACCACGGGATCCCATCCCGAATTGTGGTTCATAACGAAAATTGTTTTTTTGTCCTCAAATTTTTTTGGTCCGAAAACAGTAACGGGATAAAAAGGACGTATAAGAGGTTTTAATAATTTCGCAAATCCGTATAAATTTTTACACACGTTTTTTATCTCCTATTACTTCTAAAAATTTGTTTATTACTTCGTCTACCGAAAGGAAGCTGCTATCTATTAAAACTGCGTCCGATACTTGTACGAGCGGAGCTATTTGTCTATGAGAGTCATTGTAATCGCGCGCCATAATATCGCTCAAAACCTGCTCGTACGGCAAATCCTGACCTTTTTGCGCGAGTTCTTTCACTCTGCGGCAAGCCCTTACTTCCGCTGAGGCGGTAAGGAAAAACTTGAATTTTGCGTCGGGTAAAACGTAACTTCCAATATCTCTTCCGTCCAAAACGCAATCACGTTTTTTTGCTATTTCACGCTGTGATTCAGCCATTTTTATACGCACGCACGGCACAGCGGAAATATCGCTAGCCATTTTTGATACGGCATGCTCTCGGATTTCGGACGTGACGTCGACTTCGTCCAAAAACACTTTTTGAACGCCGTCAATGTATCTGACGTCGACCAAAGTGCGGTCGAGCATACTTTTTACAGCCGCCTCGTCTTTTACGTCTAAGTCGCTTTTAAGAGCCTTTAAACCCAGACAACGGTACATCGCGCCTGTATCTAGATACATTATATCAAGCTTTTTCGCCAATAGTTTTGCGATTGTGCTTTTTCCCGCTCCACTGGGTCCGTCTATGGCTATGGTAATCAAATTAAATCCTTCCTTAAATTTATTGCGTCCTTTAGATAAATATGCTTTGGCGTAAAATCAGCGTCGACCGTGATTAACACTCTTATACACATCGGCAGAGAGCCGATTACGCGCATTTCCTGCGCGCACATCATAGGCACAGCCGAAAATCCCATTTCGCGGGCATATTTGGCAGGGTAAGCCGCCGTGATGTCGGCCGTGCAGGTAAAAACGGCAAACTGAATTTGCGCTATTTTTATTTTGTTTTTAGATAAAATTTCCGTCAAAAGCTCTTTGACTGCCGTTTCTATTTCGCGTTCGTCATTGTTTTCGACGGTAATCGCTCCGCGTATGGTTTTCATTTTTTATTTCTCCGTAGCGGCGTATAAACCCGCAGCGTAACCCGTTGAAAAAGCTATTTGCAGATTAAATCCGCCTGTTACTGCGTCCACGTCTATCATTTCGCCAGAAAAGTACAAGTTTTCAATCAATTTGCTTTGCATGGTTTTGGGGTTGATTTCTTTTACGCTTACTCCGCCGCTTGTCACAACGGCAGTATTCAAATCCCCGAGTTTTACCGCCGTCAAGGTGAAATTTTTTAAAGTTTTTACCAAAACAGCTCTTTCTTCGGCGGTTATCTGGTTTACTTTTTTGTCGGGATTGATTTTTGTAACCTCTATTATAACCGAAATAAGTCTCTCGGGCAATAGTCCGTTTAAAGAATTTTTGAAAGTTTTGTTGGAATTAATAGAAAAATCCCGCAAGATGCGAGCGTCAAGAATTTCGTTCGTCAAAGCGGGTTTTAAGTCGACTGCTATCGTAAAGTCGTTTATATTTTGCTTATTTATGTATGCCGAAGCCGTCAGTATTATCGGTCCAGATATGGCGTCGTGTGTAAACAACGCTTCGCCAAACTGGGAAAAAATCGTCTTTCCGCTCTTATCTATTATTGAAATATTGACGTTTGTAAGCGAAAGACCGGCGAGAGAATAGTCTTCTTTGGTTTTTATATCCACCAAAGACGGATAGAGATTGGTTACAGTATGACCGACGGATTTTGCCAGCGAAAAGCCGTTTCCGTCGCTGCCCGTCGCGGCATACGACGCGCCGCCGCAAGCTAAAATAACCTTATCGCATAGTACTATGCCCGACGTAGTAGTTAATGAAACTATTTTGCCGTTATTTATATCTATAGATTTTACTTTTGTGTTAAGTTTGATATCGCAGCCGAGACGAGTCAGCTCTTTTTCAAGCGTTTTAGTGACGTCGCTGGCTTTATCGGAAAGCGGAAAAACTCTGTCGCCTCTTTCCGTTTTTGTAGCTAATCCTAGCGAATTAAAAAATTCCACCGTTTTTTCGGGCGGAAACAAGTTTATCGAGCCGTAAAGAAATTTTTGGTTTGTGACGACGTTCGTTAAAAAAGTTTGGGGAGAGCAAAAGTTAGTCATATTGCATCTTCCCTTACCAGTAATATATATTTTTTTGCCGAGTTTTTCGTTGGATTCAATTAGTACTGTCTCGGCTCCGTTTCTCGCGGCGGTTACCGCTGCCATCATTCCCGCGGCTCCTCCGCCTACAACGCAGATTTTCACTTAAAAATCTCCTTTAACTTATCGAGTTCGTCGTAATCGGTGCGGTCGGTTTTTATGGGAGTAATCGCTATATATCCGTCGTGAACTGCCGTTATATCGCAGTCGGACTTTATTTCAAGCGGCTTTGGCTCGCCGTCAAGCGAATAACCTTGTCCGTCGTCGTTTTCAATTAAATCGTATCGGTCGTTGAACGAATGAATACCCAGTCTTACGAGTTTTACGCCCTTTATCTGGTCGTACGCCAGGCTTGGAGCGTTTACGCTTAAAAAAGTATAAGGTTTGTCGTAATTGACAAAATTGTCGAGATTACGAAGCGCGAATTCGATTAAACCGTCATAATTGTATTCGTTTTTATCGTTGCTTTTACACGACAACGCCACAGTTTTTCTGCCCAGAATACACGCTTCCTGCGACGCCGAAACGGTACCCGAATAAATAACGTCCGTTCCGTAGTTCGCGCCTTCGTTCGGTCCCGATATAACTAAATCGGGTTCAATCGCCAACTGTACCAAAGCGAATTTTACGCAGTCTGTGGGCGTGCCAGTAATAGAATAAGCGGAAGTAGCTCCGTCTACTTTTTCGGTTATGCAGTAAATCGGCTTGCGGAATGTCATAAAATGACTGTAACCCGACCTTTGGGAATCGGGCGCGACAACGTGCACAATGTGACCGCTATCCGACAAAACTTTGGCTAGCTGCCGCAGTCCTACTGAATTTATTCCATCGTCGTTTACAAGCAAAATTTTCAATTTATCTCTCCCGTTTTAGCCTTATTTTTATTTAAAGCAGTTTAGTTTGTTTTAAAAATTAATCTAAAGTTTTTAGATACGCCAGTTCTTTTTCGTTAAGGTCGCGGTAAGTACCTCTTGTCAAACCGCCGAGACGTATTTCGCCTATTGCCGTGCGTTTCAAAAACTCGACAGGCTTTCCTATCGCCTCGAACATATTTTTGACCTGGTGGTTTCTGCCCTCTGAGATTATTATTTCTACCTTAGTAGTGTGAACGTCGCCTTCCAAAACCGTCGCCGATATAGCTTTCGCTATCTTGCCTTCGACTTTTACGCCGTTAGTCAGCATTTTGATTTCGGGTTCCTTTACCATACCCGAAACTCTGGCAACATAAGTTTTGGTAATTTTGTGGCTTGGGTGAGTAAGCAGGTTTGTGAGATTACCGTCGTTTGTCAGTATCAATAAGCCTTCGGTGTCATAATCGAGTCTGCCGACGGGAAAAAGACGGGCTTTGATATCAATTAAGTCCATAACGGTTTTTCTGCCAAGGTCGTCTTTAACGGTGGTTACAAAACCTTTTGGCTTATGCAGCATTATATAATACAGCTTGTTTTTGGGCTTAATCGTTTTGTTGTCAAGAGTGACCGAATCCCTTTCGCTGATATCGGTTGATAAAGATAATTCTACCTTTCCGTTAACTTTAACTCTGCCGTCCTTGACAAACTGTTCCGCGGAGCGTCTGCTTGCCACTCCGCAATCCGCTAAATATTTATTTATACGCATTTAAAAAATTTCCTTAAAAAAAGATAATTAAATAGTATACAATTTTTGTGAAAAAATCAACTGTTTGCCTAAGTAAACGTTAATTTTGTAAGCCTCTTCATTTTCGTCATAAACTACTACTTCTTTTATTTGATTGATTTCGCTCTTTTCCAGCGGATACCAAAAACTTTTTTCGCTTAGATAATAAACTTTTTTGTTATTTATTATTTCTACCGAGTATATTTTATTTTTTGGCACAATGCAGCGGGTATCGTATTCGTTTTGGAAATATGTTAAAAGGCTTTTGGTTTCTTCAAACATATGTCCGCAGTTAAGAACGACGCAAACAAGTTCCGTGCCGTTATCCGCCGCGCCGACAAAACAACGCCCCGCGCGTTTAGTGTAACCTGTTTTGACGCCGCACGCATTTTCATAGTTATATAGAAGTTTGTTTTTATTCAAAAGCAAACGTTTTTCTTCGCCGTTGCCTATCGTGACTTTTTTTGTCGAAACTATTTCTCTAAAAGTCGGGTTTTTCATCGCTTCGCAGGAAATTACCGCCAAGTCGTACGCGCTGGTATAATGTGCGTCGTCGTGCAGTCCGTGCGGATTTACAAAATGCGTGTTTTTCAAACCCAAATATGCCGCTTTTGCGTTCATTAGTTCAGCAAAATTTTCTATACTGCCGCCGATATGAATAGCTAACGCCACAGCGCAGTCGTTGCCGCTACGGAGCATAAGTCCGTAAAGCAGTTCTTTTACAGTCAGCGTTTCGCCAAGTCTCAAATAAACGGAAGAGCCTTCCACTCCTATCGCCTTTTTGTCGATATTTACGGGTTCGTTTACGTCGCATAGCTCGACTGCGACAAGCGCGGTCATAATTTTAGTCGTACTTGCCATAGGCAGCCGAATATCGGCGTTTTTACTGAATAATACCCGACCGCTGTTTATTTCCATCACCACCGCGCTTTGAGCCGACGTCTGAGCGGAATAACCGCAAACGTTTATATTATCTAAATAAAAATTTTGAGTAGGTTCGGCGTTACTATCCGCAAAAGCGATACTAGGCAAAAGAATAGTTAACGCGCAAATAACTGTTAATAAAAAATAACCGATTTTTTTCATTTTAACTTGTAAATTTGCCCAATAATTCTTTTGTTAAGTCCAAAAGTTTGTCCGCCGCGCTTTCTTCGTTTATTTTGAGCATTTTTATTTCGTTTCGATGTATAACCAAAAATCCTATCGGTGTAAGCGAAGCTCCGCCTCCCGAACCTCCCGCAAACTGGTTATCATTTTTTGCCAAAGCTTTCGGGGGCGTGTTGTATTCGCCGCCGCCCGCCAAAAATCCGAAAGAAACCTGAGATACGGGTAAAATCGTGCTGCCGTCTGACGTAACCAAAGGCTTGCCGATTATCGTATTTATTTCGGTGGCGTTTTTAATGTTGGTTAACGCCGTGTTAACTATCTGCTGTATTTGATCTGATTGATTTTCCATAATCTATCCCCTTTTTACTTAATAGCCTCGTTAATATTTTTAATATAGACGTGGTCGCTTTTATTTTTATAATCAATATTTCTTTTTGATCTTTCGCTAACTCAAAATCAAAATTCGTTTTATTGCTTACCGCTGTGATAATTTTTGCTGTGGCAAAAGCCGTACACAAAAACGGTTCGGAAAGTTTTTCGTAACCGCACAAGTATTTTAACGACAATTTTTTTACCGTAAACGCATCTAACAAAAAATAAGGCGGTTTTTTAGTCGCTTTTATTTTTTCTCCGTCGATTTTTTGCTCGAATATCTTGATATTAAATATTTTCAGCGCAATCACGGGGAAAATATCGCTGTAAAAGCCCGCGGAAACGCTTAACGATATAGGTAAAACTAAGATTATCGTCAAAAGCATAAACGAAACGGCAATGTAAATAACTGTCATATATTTAGCATTGAAAAAATGAGAATAAAATATGCGTTTTCTATTAAATGAAAACGCATTTGAAAAATATATTTTATTTAATTTTTTGTTAATTAGATTTTTTTGTGAAGTAAAAACACTTTTATAAAAAATTATTGAGATTCGATAATCTCGAATTCTTCCCCTTTCAAAAATTCGGGCACTTCGTCTTCGGGTTTGAAATCTTTATCTCGGTTGCTGTTATATAAATCCGTGTCGGGTGTAAGACCTACCGACAAAGTTTGAATACGGTTTAAAAGCATTTCGTAATCGGGCAGATCGTCGATATTTTCCAGCGAAAATCTTTTTAAAAACTCGTCCGTCGTGCCGAATAAAAGCGGCTTGCCGATAGCGTCTTTTCTGCCCAATATTTTGACCATATTGAGTTTTGAAAGCGCTTGAATAGCGTATGTGCAGTCTACGCCCCTTATTTCTTCCACTTCCAAACGGGTGACAGGCTGTTTGTACGCGACGATAGCCAATGTTTCCAGCATAGCTTTCGTAAGTTCTTTTTCACGTATAGGGTTAAGCACGCTCGAAACGTCGTTTATGTAATCGGGATTGGAAGCCAGTTGAAGCTTGTCGTTAAAACGCAAAATGTTGATACCGCAAACTCCCGAATAACGGTTTTGCAGGTCGTAGATTGCATCGGAAAGCTCTTTTTTGCTGATGCCGAGCTTGTCGGAAATTTCCTTTTCTTCCACTTCTTTGCCCGCTACAAAAAGTATGGATTCTATTATATTAGCCAAGTTTTTTTTCATAATCAAAGTCCTTTTCAAAGGTGTCGTTTATCGTTACGATGATACTGTCAAAATTTTCGTTTTGTGTTGCAGTTACCAGCTGATGTTTAAGTAATTCCAATAAAGCGATGAAAGCAACCACAACTTCCGATATATCGCCCGACTCGTCGCAAAATTCTAAAAAATCCAACGAACGGTCTTGAATTAATTTCTGACGCATATATTTTATTTTGCCGCCTACTGAGTAACTGTCTTTTTTTATCTGTTTGGGATTATTCTGCTCGATTTTATTCAGTTCCACGCGATGAATAATAGACGCGAAAGCGTCGAGAAGATTATCAAGCGACATATCTTTGACAGCGTAAATAACGTCGTTTACTTCGGGAGACGGTTGTTTGAATAATCTGTCCACGTTTTCTTTTTGCTTCAAGCTTTCGGTTACTTCTTTAAACAGTTTATATTCTTCTAGCTGGCGTATGAGCAGTTTTTCGGGAGATTCGTTTTCTTCAAGCTCGGGTATTTCGGGAAGCAACGCCCGCGACTTTATTTCCAACAAAGTCGCCGCCATAGTCATATACTCGCTGGCTTTGTCGATATTAACGGTATTTAGCTGCCCCATATAGCTAAGAAACTGTTCTGTAACCTGCGAAACAAAAATGTCTTTAATTTCGATTTTTTCTTCTTTTACTAAATGCAAAAGCAAATCAAGCGGTCCGTTAAAGACGCTTAAGTTAAGCGAAAGATCTTCTATTTTTATTTGTTCGTATATTATTTCGTTTTCCATTATTTTTACAGACCGAACAGCCCCCAGAATTGTCCGAACACCCAACGTAAACCGATATTACAATAACCGATGTATAAAGAAAGCGGCGAAAAGGTGTCGAGTATCGGTATATATTCCCACATTACGAGAATAAGCAAAATCATAATGCTGTATCTGCGCAAAAAAGTCATAAATTGATTTTGCGGGTTTACAAATGCTGAAATCAAATTAAAGCCGTCAAGCGGCGCGATAGGAAGCAAGTTAAAAGCGGCAAGATTGATGTTAATCATAATTGCGAAATACAGAAAATAATATACCCATTCCAAAACGCCAACCCAAAAAGCGCTTATGCCGTACAAATTTACTGAGCTGACAAGATTTTGAAATGGAAATAATATAAACGCGATAACAAGGTTGGTCAAGACACCCGCGAGAGAAACCCAAATAAGTCCTTTTTTAAAATTTCTGAATTTTGACGGATCAATAGGAACGGGCTTTGCAAAACCAAAACCAACGAACACGAGCATCAAAAATCCGACAGCATTAAAGTGCTTTACGGGGTTTGCCGTAAGCCTTCCCATATATTTTGCGGTGTCGTCCCCGTTTAGTAACGCGACGTAACCGTGAGCGACTTCGTGACAAACAATGGCGATATAAATAGCCGCCAAAAAAGCTGTTCCAAGAAGTATCGCTTCGCCGAGAGAATCGGCCAGTTGTATAACTTGTATCATAATCTAATTTAGTTTAGCAAAAGTTTTTTCAAAAGTCAATAAACGGGCGGTCTTATATAAAAGTAAAACCGCCCGAATATTTTTGTATATTAGTGTCAGCCGATAATATCTAATAAATAATCCCAGTAACCTTTTTTCTCCACGTTCTCAGTAGCAACCAAATCACATTCGCCCACGGTTACTCCATTGGAAATCGCGTACGCTTTGCCTACAACGTCGCCAGCGGTTATAGGAGCTTTTACTTCAAATAACTCCAAGCTCATTTCCGCTTCGACCGTTCCGCGTTTTCCAAAACAAACGAGTTTTTTACTAGGCGCGTATTTGACGGTATCTGTTTTGCCGTTTTTGATCGGCGTTTCAGAAACTGTATCAACGTCCAATAAAACCTTGTTTTCATAATTGGCAAAAGCGTAATTAAACATTTCCGAAACTTCGGCAAAACGTTTTTTGCTGTCGCTCGCCCCTATTACGACCGAAATATATCTAGTGTCGCCGCGCTTTGCGGTGGCGCATAAGCAATGCATAGCTTCCGCCGTAAAGCCCGTTTTACCGCCGTCACAGCCGTCGTAAAAGCGTGAAAGCTTATTCGTGTTAGTCATACCCGTGATTCTTCCGTCGGGATGAACATAGTCTTCCATCCATATTCTTGAATGAACGAAAAAGTTGTCGTGTTTTACTAAAGCCCTGAACATATTAGCGACGTCGATAGCGCAGGAAAACTGGTTGATTGCGGGTAAACCCGTGCAGTTTACAAAGAACGTATTCACAAGCCCCAGTTCTTTGCTTTTTTGGTTCATTTTTTCGACAAAAATCTCGACGCTGCCGCAAATATGCTCCGCCATCGCCACGCAGCTGTCATTTGCCGAACAGATAATGATGGATTTTATGAGATTTTCCGCTTTGTGAGTTGTGTTAGCGTCTAAAAAAACCTGACTGCCGCCCATTGACGCCGCTCTGTCGCTGACGTGCACTTCGTCGTCAAGACTGATTTTGCCCTCTTCTACGCTGTCGTATATACATAAAAGAGTCATAATCTTGACCATACTCGCTATCGGGCGCGCATCGGTTTCGTTTCTCGCGTACAAAATCTCGCCCGTATCGTATTCCATTAGCAAAGCCGACTTTGCCGTCGACGTGTTTGCGATTTTTGCAGTGTCGATTGATGCGTTTATAATTTTCGTAGCATCACTCGATGTGCTTACAGCTTTTGCAGACGTATCCGCAAAACACAGTTGCGGAAATACA
>ERZ795053.1000-NODE-1000-length-36139-cov-15.571334_pt1 | contig 36139 bp, 30 predicted proteins | sample MGYA00375137_ERZ795053 | MGnify/ENA primary metagenome ERZ795053 (study PRJEB30182, sample SAMN05720284) | activated sludge metagenome | isolation source: Anaerobic digester | place: Hong Kong | collected 2014-12-17 ...
TTTACAAGAATCTTTCTCCGCTGAAATAAAAGTTTTTATATTATGATTATTAAGGAAAGGATGATCGGGCGGGAAATCTGTTATCTATTGCTACCTTTAAAACAGTATAAACGCTGAAGTAAGGTTCTTGACAGAGAGCCGGTAAAGAGATTATTTAATTTCAGCTTTAAAGAAAAGAGGATTTTCATGGATATACATTTTAAGTCCATAGGTGTAGTGCATTCGCCTTATAAAACTGTGGAGAATATGCCGGTACAGACATCTGCATCAAAAGATGTGGAGGCGGAAATTGAGATATTTGAGCAATATAAAGAGGGTATATCTGATTTAGAGGGATTTTCACATATATATGTTATCTTTTTTCTGAACATGGCAAAAGAGGGGAGACTCAGAGTAATACCTTTTCTCGATACAGTTGAGAGAGGGATTTTCGCTACAAGATCTCCTGCCAGGCCTAATCCTGTGGGTCTTTCACTTGTGGAGCTTGTTTCAGTGAATGACAATATTCTTAAAATACGGGGTGTTGATATGTTAGACGGCTCGCCGGTTATTGATATTAAACCCTATGTTCCCGATTTTGAGAAGTGTGAAAATGTCAGAAAGGGGTGGTTCGAAGGGAACACTCATAAAGCTGATAAAATTTTATCTGATGAAAGATTCAAATAGAGTAATTTTTTTATATTAACTGTTTACGGTTTCCCTGCTGAGTAGGTAAAAGAGTCAAGTACTTCCCATTCTTCGTCGGAGATATCAACGAGTGCCCTCCATTCGATGGTTGCTTCTACACCGTCAACTGTAACCAGGATATAACCGTAGTGGTCACTGTTGTGGTATTCACACATGACTCTTCTGCTCTCTTTGTATCTGCCGTGCCATTTCTGCAGTTTGCCACCGCCTGTTCCTCCGATAATCTGCCATATTTCATTGCCGCGGCTGTCTTTGATTAATGAACGGTTGTAGAAATGATCATGGCCGCAGAAGTAAACCTTTCCTTCCCCCTTCCCTATACTGTTCCAGAACTGATCACGCTTCTTTTTATAAAAGGAAAGGTTATCCATGTAGTCTGTGGCAAAAGCAGGTTCATGGCCGAATACAAAGAGGTGTGTTTTCTTTTTTTTGTATACCTGGCGATTCATCCATGACTGGTTAATTTTGTGCTGCCCGTTTGTATACTGGTCAAGTCCGATGATGCGGGCATTTTTATGGATAAAACTGTAGGTCAGGCCTTTCTCCTTACGGGGGCCGTTCCACGGTATATGTTTCCGGATATTTGCACGTTTGAAACTTCTTTTCAGTTTTAAAAGAGATTTTTTTCCGGGCTCTAAATGTTTCGGCAGCGGACGTAAAGCTAACCTCTCAGGCCCGCTGTCATGGTTGCCCCGGACAGCGTAGACTTTAATTTTTTTACGAAAAACCGGGTTCATAATTTCTTTCCATTTTTTATACTGCCCGGAGTAGGATGTTCCTCCGTTCCGGAGCCACCCGTTTACAAGATCCCCTGATACAAGCAGAAAGTCAGGTTTAATATCAGCAATATCTTCAGCAATCAGTTCAAGGATCTCTTCATTAACGCAATGTTTATTTGAATCCTTGCGGCTGTTGTTCTGGGTGTCACTAATAACAGCGAACTGCCATGGTGCGTATTTTCTGACTGCAGCACTTTTACCGTAAACAGGAACGGATGTCTCAGTAATTATTAGGGATATAAGCAGCAGAGTTGAAAAAATAATTTTAATTTTTCGCATTGTGTCCTTCAGAGTAATCTTCCGGAGAGTTTGTAGCAGAAGACTAAATTCTGATCAAGGTAAATTTTTTCAGGGAGAAAAAGGATATCACATCTTTCACAAAACAGTTGCGCACTGTTATGTAGATTGTTTTATCTGTATGAAGAATTTTTCTGAAAGAATCGTGTAACCCTTTACCTGCCAGTTCAATGGCACCTATTTCATCAATGAACACAGGACCGGTGTCGTTGATTATAATATCATCTATTATTGAAGAGGCAAAGATAAAGCCTTTCTCGTAAAAGCTGAACGAGCCCTTTGTGAAAAAAGGTGTTTCGTCAAGAGGGAAGAACTCTGTTCTTAATAAAAGTATTTCAGAATCACCTGTGGTGATCCGTTTGACTTTATAGCCGCAGAAGATTGAATCTGTGATTATCTTTTCAGTTACAAAACCATCTCCATGCATATTCTCTTCATAAATTGACTTTATCTTAGCTGTTTTACCCTGGTTTATTTCTCCGCAGATTATATAGATCATTTTTGTAACTGAATATTATTTATTCTCGCGATGTATAACGGCCATTGTCCCCTGGTTGAACATATTACGTGAAAAGCATTCAATTGAGATATCCGCACCTGTTACCATGTGCATAAACATGCTTTTATTTCCAACTGCAATACTCCTTCCGGGAAAAGAGGAGGCAAAAGTGTTTTCCGGAATAGTTTTAAAGTAACCGGAAAAGGGGAACTCATTGTTTACATCAGTTTCATCATAATATTTGTAACCTTTGGGATAATCAAAGAAGCGGTGCTCCCCTGATGATATTGTGAGATACTGGGCATCACCTGTTTCATAGCAGAACCACTCCTTCCCGTTACTGCATGATCTGTATGGGAGAGAGAAGTCGTTAATCCCTATCCCCTCCATGATTATCAGTGCAATATTTCTGTCAGCAATGAGCTTTTCAATTTCACCCCTGATCCCGGTTATGTCATTAATTTCTGAGCCTGGCAGAAATACCGGGACAGTAAAGTTGTCAGAGGGGATCATAACCGGAACCTTCATAGTGGGACTCAACGCTTTAAAAGCATAACCTTTCCGTCCCGCCATTAAAAATTCCGGAACTCTTTGCGCCTGCTCAGGGGACCCGTTGAACAGCCTGACTATTTCCTCGCGGGGAACTATCTTTTCTATAAAGGGGTGTGAACTCAACAGTGTCATGTCTTTATCACTCGGTTCATATAACCCCGCATATCTTGCTGACCAGTTTGTGCATAAAGCAAGGCCGTCAAGCCGCGTTATGTCAATATTATCGATGAGCGGGGTCATATCGCCGGTACCGACGATTATAGGGGTATAGCCAGAGAGTTCAGCAAAGCGTTCTGCTTCACGGAAAGCTCCGGCGATAATAGTTGATCGGGCTTCATCTGTCAACGGGGTATATCTCAGTAAAAAATACTGTGCCGCGTAAGATAGAAAAACGAACCGCGGCATGTATTTATCGATAAGTTCAAGAGCTGTATCACTGACCCAGCGGTTGCTTCCCTTGTCCATGTCCCCCGGGTACGGGTGTTTCTGAAGCACTTCTTTCACAATCCTATGTGCACCGTTTTCCGGCTGAACTTTGTCCCCGGTTTTCAGGTCAAAACTGCTCTGCCACCCCCGGGCATCAATTATTGCAGTACTCATTGGTTTCTCCTGCTGCTGTTTTATTTCAGGTTTCTGTTTAGTAAATGTATTTCTCTGCCGCAAGATTTACAGCATCCCCCTGCTGTGTGATCTGTTTTAAGCTTATCCCCTCCGCATCCGAGGCTGAAACGTTCAATGACAACATCGCCGCATGAGGGGCATATTGTGTTTACCCGGTCTGAACCGACAAAGTTATGGAAATAGATGTAGGGGAGTTTTTTTCTTGCCTCTGTTAATGCGTTATCAATGAAGTTTATATCAGGATACTCTTCATCTTTCATTTCATCCTCAGGGAGGAGCCTGAACACGTGCCAGGGTATGGCAGGATTGATACCTGCAATAAATTCAGCCATGTCGTCCAGTTCATTGTCATTCTCACCCTGTATAACAGGAGTTGTTATCTCAACAAAACTGTCCCTGGCAAGCCGCCCTATATTACGCAGCACAGGTTTTGAAGAGCTGATACCGATGAAAGTTTTATTAAAGCTGTCAGATAATCCTTTAAGACTTATATTAAAAAAAGAAAAAATTGATGCCAGTATATCTGCTGATTCTTCTGTCATGTAACCGTTTGTAAGGCAGCCCGTCATTATGCCGGCCTTTTCAGCTTCATGTGAGAGTTCTATAAGTGAAGGGATTGATACAGCCGGTTCATTGACATTAAAAATTATACTCCGGCAGTTCATCCTTTTTGCCATGGCAACAAGTTCATCCGGGGGGATGTTAAACATTTTTGCCTGCTGAAGTTCCGGGTCCTCTTTTGCTATGTGGGCATTGGAGCAGTAGCTGCAGCGGAAATTGCACCCCGCTGTACCTATTGTGAGGCACCGGCTTCCGGGGTGGACATGATAGAATGGCATGGATTCAATTACAGAGGTGCTGCATGCGCTCCATCTGTGCGGGAAGCGTTCTCTGATTTTTCCATCAGAAACTGTATACATGCGGCAGAAACCGGTTTTCCCTTCATTTATTTCACAGCTACGTTCACAGTAATTGCAGAGCATTTTTTCTACCTCTGGAGTAATCTTTGATCCGGTGTATTTATGCTGTCAGATCGGATGTTGATGATTAAGTATTCTCCCGGCATCAGCATCGGTTATTTTCCTGCCGTATATTTCAGTATAGAAGTGTTTCATCTCTTTAATCATATCCAGATCTTTAAAGAGATCCGGATGAAATATCTTTGCCATGTAGAGCATAAGAAGAACGCTTTCACCGCTGGCATGGTCCCAGGTGAAGACACCCTCCGGCATGAGATAGACTTTCCCGCTCCGCACAGCCCTGAGATATCTCCAGTTCGGATTGTTTTTAACTATGTCCGTAGATTTGCACCAGCCGCTCAGGATGATGATCTCCGGGTTCCAGGCGTAGACCTGTTCCATGTTCACTTCCACGAAATTACTGTCCATTGCCTGAGGGAGAAAGTTTCCCCCCGAAACCTCTGTATTCCAGTGCATAACGCTTGCTCTCCCCTGGCTCAATAAAGGATTTCCCGATCTCCCTCCAAAGTAAACTGTCGGGCGTTTATCTTTATCGATGGAGGAGGTTATTTTTCTTATCTGCGCCACTTTTTCATCAAAGTACCTGCAATACCTGAGAGACCTCTCTTTTGCAGCAGGGGAGAGAAGTTCCCCGAAAAAGATGAACTGTCTTTTAAAATTATCCGCGTAATCTTCAAATGTTCTCGGCCTCTTCTGCGGTGAGAATCCGCAGGCGGTTTTTATCCCCGCAGCCCTGTATTTTTCAGCTTCACCGGGGTAGGGGGAGTAGAGAACAAGGTCAACCTTAAGTTTCAGCATTCTTTCAACATCCCCGGTAAAGGGCGCAGCTATGGCCTGTGATTTCTCTATTTCAGGATAAAGCTTTAACATCCATGGCGAGGCTTTCATTGATAGAACGAGCCTCCCCCCCTCGCCGAGTACAATTATTCTCTCTGATGAAACGCCATGCATGCATGCTATGCGTGCCGGGTTTGAGGGGACTTCGATTCTACTGTCATCCATATCGATGATTGTTCTGTAACTCCCCTTTTCAGGGAGCCTGTTTTCTGAACCAATGCCGCGGAAAATAAAAAAAACTGTAAATACTGATATAATTATTAAAACAGTATAAAGGAATATTTTTCTTTTCATGGTTTCACTCTCTCCACTGTTTTTTCTGTTTCATAAGGAGATAGCCCAGAAGAGGCGCTCCGATAAATGAAGTAATAATGCTTATAGGTATTTCACCGCCCGGTATGCTCCGGACAATGGTGTCTGTCATAAGGAGGAAAAACCCTCCAAGAAGAGCTGAAAAGGGGATAAGTCTTTTATGGTCCGCACCCACAATGGCGCGTGATATGTGGGCAACAATAAGGTCTACCCACATGATAATTCCGCATGATGAACTGCTTGCAGCAGCAAGCAGTGTGGCAAAGAGCATTAAGATCGCGCGGAGATATTTAACATTAACCCCCATTGACAGCGCCTCTTCATCCCCTAAGGCCATGAGGTTAAGTTTCCACCTGAGAAGATAGATCACTGTTACTCCGGCTGATATTATGGCAGATGCGCGGATTACATGGTTCCAGATTATATTATTCATCCCCCCCATCATCCAGAAAACAATAGTGGGGAGCTGTTCGTAAGGATCAGCAATATATTTAAGCAGGGAGCCTGCTGCCTGAAAGAATGTGGATACTATAACACCTGCAATAACAAGGGTTGTCAGTGTATTAATCCCTCTCCCCCCTATGAGATAAACAGCGGCTACTGCGGCAATTGCCCATAAAAAAGCTGAAACTTCGATTGAGAAAGCCGCGGTGCTGAAAAAAATTATGGCTATTGAAGCTCCGAATACAGCTCCGTGTGTAACACCGAGAAACGAAGGGGCCACAAGAGGGTTTCTCATAATCCCCTGAAAAACAACACCGCTCACAGAGAGAGCTGAACCTGCCAGTATTGCCATGAGAACCCTGGGGAGCCTCACTGACCATAGTACCATTGCCTGTGTCGCAATCTCTTCACCGGGGGTTTTTCCGGAGAGCTTCAGAATCAGCAGATCCAGCAGTGTATCAAGCCTGATGTGAAACTGTCCAGCTGTGAGCGCGAAAAGGATGCCTGCTGTTAGCAGAAGTATTATAATCAGGAATGGTAAATTTTTTTTCATTTTTTATTCAGTTCAAAGGCGGGGTAGACAACTGACCTCCCCGATTCTGTCTGTTCAATATTAATTTTCATATCATAGGTTGATTCAAGAGATTCAGCATGGAATATATTATCGCGCGAGCCGTGGTGACAGACGCAACCCCTGTTAAGCATGGTGAGCCTGTTACAGTATCTCCCTGCTGTATTAGGATCGTGAAGAGTTATAAGAGTTGTAAGGCCCCTTTCTTTTGTAATTTTTTTTATCATTTCCATTATGAGGTGCTGACGCTTAAAATCAAGGTGTGATGTGGGCTCATCAAGCAGCATGATTTCAGATCTCTGGAAGAGAGCCCTGGCTATGAGGACTATCTGTTTTTCCCCTCCTGAAAGTTCATTGTACCTGCGTGAAGCAAGGTGGTCTATGTTCAGCTCTTCAAGTATTTCACAGGCCAGGGTGTAATCTTTTCTCCCGGGGATTCCAGAAAACCCGTACCGCACTGTGCCCCCCATGAGTACCATCTGAATGACAGAAAATGAGAAAGCCACATGCAGTTCCTGCGGTACAACTGCAATCAGTCCTGCTATTTCACTGCGTGACAGATTTGAAATGTCACGCCCGTTTATTCTTATTATACCTGATTCAATATCCAGTATGCGGTTAATACATTTAAGCAGGGTTGTTTTCCCGCAGCCGTTAGGCCCCAGGAGCCCGCAGATTTCACCTCTTTTTACTGAGAAACTGATTCTGTTAAGAATTCTTCTGTCACTGTAACTGAAGTTTAAATTTTCAACATTAAGGATTTCATGTTCTATCATAATGGAAACCTGCTTATTTATCCCACCAGATCACTGCCCATGTGGAATGTTTGCGGTAATTAAGGGTAAGTCCTGCTTCAGTTTCCACAAGATGTTCTGACAGGTATTTCTCAAGCCTGTTCTCTTCATCAGGAGTCATCTCCTGGAACATCCATCTCACTGACTCTAAGGCTTCTTTTATGCTTCCGAATGTATTGTTTCTCTCTTCGGTTATAAGATTTATATTTGCAGGGATCCCCATCTGGTAGAGCAGGTTGTAGAAGTATATATAATCAACACCTGCCGACCGTTCCCGTCCCACAGCTTCAAGCATTTTCCTGTCGAACGGGCCGTCACCCACGACTGTGGAGATAATCACCTTTTTTTTTGCAGCATTATTCAGTTTTGAAAGCGCGGCTTCTATATCATCAACAGCCAGTGACCGTGAGGCAATGGCTACATCATAGATACCGATTCCTGAGTCAGACCAGTTCTCTTCCCAGCTTGCATGGATTGTGCTGATGTTCTTTATACCGCGCTTCTCAGCTTCGGTATTTAAAATTTCCAGCATCTTTTCAGAGAAATCAACTGCAGTAATATGGCTTACTCTCTCAGCCATGGGAATGGCAAGGGTCCCTCCGCCGCAGCCCATATCAAGCACAGTCCATGTTGGATCAGGATTCATTATCTTTATAAATGAGTCAGGGTAAAAGGTTTTGCCCGCGTGATCAGCGAATGACGGGGCGCGTTTGTTCCAGACTTCTGGCCCGCTGTTAACTGTTTTAGGATTGGTTTCTTTTTTGTTGCGTATTACTTCATTCCAGTCTATTTCAGATATATCGCTTATTGATTGTTTAAATTGTGAATTCATCGTTCCCTGCCCCTGTTAAACGGCTGTATAATAATTTTTCTGCTCAGCGCATGGCCTGCATAAGAGTTTTCCTTCCATTTCCACATCTCTCATGTCAAGAACACGCTCTCCGCATAACGCGCATGGAACTGATTTGTGAGGCCGCCCCGGCATATCTTCAGGTTTAAGGTTTACCGTAACTTCCGTTACAGTGAAAAGCTCATCATCTGATAATGTGGAAAAGTCCTCTTTCATCGGTTCTTTCTCAATCATTTCGCGGGTCTTTATGACATCACCCTGCCTGTTCCTTGAGCAGACACGCACTGCTTTTCCGGTTTTAAGGTTGATGAAAGTGGCTGCCATTTTGCCGTTGTCGAGAATTTTCAACGTGCGTTTTCCCGGATGACACCCTGTTACTGCAATTATAGCATCCGTCGGGCAGCGGTCAATCTCCACAAAGACCATAAGGTTTTTTTTGTCTTCACCCTTCGGGTCAAATATGCCCACAGCTTTCATTCCGCTTATTGCCATGCGGGTCCCCATGATTATACCTCCGCAGACTTCGCCGTGAAAAGCCTTTGCTTCTTCAATACAGATGTTATAATCCAGTGGGTCAGTTTTTCTTCCGGACATACGGGACTCCTGTTTAAAAATATTTATTTTCACTGATCATTCTATTAAGCGAGCCTGCGTGCAATATCGTCATAATCTTTAATCATGCTGACAAAGCGGACTCCACCTCTCTTCTTAAGCTGCATAAAAGAAGCTCCTTCGCTTACAGAACGGAGAACCTTCTCTTTTTCAGTCACAACGCTCCCCGCAAGTATGTCTATGCCGTAGTCAAAGAGCACAGGTGCCATAGGAGTGCTTGGTCCAAGGAGCATCTTCACGCTCCCTTTTTTACACAGCTCCAGAATGCCGGGTAGAGTTTTGTTGATGAGAGTGGTGCTTGTAATTACAACAATGTCGGATTGAGGGAGCAGCTCTTCACTTTTCTCTTCAGGATGATCTCCCGGCTGCGGCTGCTTTTCAATGATCCATAAATTTTTTGCATCCTCCGCAAGATTTTCCAGGTAGGGGAAATGGCCTATTACAGATATATTTTTACCTTTACCCATATCTTTTACGATTTTTAATCCGTCATCACCAGCATGTTTCTCGGGGTCAACATCGAGGAGAGAGTTAATTGCCGCAATCCCCAGTGACGCTTTCTCTGACTGCTCTTCGAAGGACAGCTTTGCGAGTTCAAGGGCTGTCATCTCTGTGAAGCCCCCCTCTATCCCATCCGATTTTCCATGGCTGCATCCCCCTTGCGAAAGGGTTGATGCAAGTCCGCATCTTCTGCTTACAACTGCTGTCCAGTGAAGACCCCGGCGTACTTCACTTACAGGGGAATCCTCAGATATACTGCTTATTATATCTCTTAATACATTCATCTATATACCTCATTAAATGTTATAATCATTCAGTTTAAAATTTACTTAAGGCCTGGCTGATGTTAAAAACAAAATAGTTATTGACATAATTGTAATATGTTAATTTAGACATATTTAATGTTTATTATGCTTTTAAAGGCATTTATGCTTTATATGGCATAATTAATATTTATTGTTTATTATTTCAAGACATTTTTCCTGACGTGTAGCCGGCCGGTTTAATTTATTGAGAATGTCATGTCATGACCTCCGCCAGGAAATTAAAAAGAAGGAGGACAGTATGAAGAGATGTTTCGTATTGCTGATCGTTTTTGCTTTTTTAAATATGGCATCAGGCGTTTTTTCACAGGACGTTGTAAATGAAGAGAAGGCTGCGTTAAAGAATGAAGAATATGCGGCTAAAAAAAATGGAACAAAAACTTTTGAGATGGGGGAGATTGTTGTAAAGGACAGGGCAATCGCCAGCATCGAGGATGCATCAACAACAACAGAGATCACTGACAAAGATATCAAAGCCAGGGGGGAGAAAAACCTGGGTGATTCTTTGCAGATGGTCCCCGGAGTATCAGTGTATTCTCACGGTAAAGGTATAACAAGATTTAAGATGAGAGGTTTTGATCAGGACAGGTGCGCCATTTTGATTGATGGAATTCCTGTGCTGGATTACGATTCAAGTTTCGATATATCACAGGTTCCGGTTATGAACGTTTCAAAAATAGTTGTGAACCGCGGTGTATCATCTGTTTTATATGGTGCTAACGGAGCTCTCGGCTCAATGAATATCATATCAAAAAAACCTGAAAAGATGTTCACCAGCGTTAATGCTGAATACGGAGAACACAACAATTACACTCTTAATGCGGCAAACGGTTCACCCATTGGTGATGCATATTACTGGATAACAGGTTCAGTTGTAAACTCAGAGGGGTATGAAGTTTCAGGAAAACTTGATAAAAGTGAGAGGAGAAAGTGGTTTGATAAGCTTGTGAGATACGATCTGTATGGGAGAACTTATGATCAGGTGGCGCTGACTTCAAAGGATGCATATATAAATGATACAGGTGTATGGAACCACACGGAATACACAAAGTATCAGGTGGGTGGCAAGCTCGGTTATAACTTCACTGATAAAATTGAGGCAGGGCTTTCTGCTGACTATCATAAAACAGAACAGAAGTCAAACACATTCAGTTCCAACCTGTTCAGCAGTTATAATGATCAAACAGATACATGGAGCAATCCGCCTAATAATGCGTATGATATGACCGGTAAGGCGAAAGGGGATGCTTTCCAGAACAGGGCTTTTTACTGGCCTGAAAGATATGATTTTACAGTTTCACCTTATTTCAGGGGTGAGTTTGGAGATATTACTGTAAAGGCTAATCTGTTTTACTACAAACAGTATACAGACCTCGAAGGCTATGCAACTCAGGACCATTCAGTTGCAATGTTCCCGGCGAGTGTTACAGGTTTCCCTGCAGATCTGAATCACAGCATGTGGACTGAAGAATCTTATGGTGCCAATCTCTTCCCTTCATGGAAAATTGCTGACTGGAACAAGCTTAATTTTTCATTAATGTACAGGACAGAGGAGCATACTTCTGAAGAGAAAGCAATATCCGCAGCAGAATCCCCGAATATATGGGCTGCTCATGGTGGAGATGCATATAAAACAAAATTTCTCTCAGCTGATTATTATACGTTTGCTGTTGAAGATGAAATGAATTTTTCCAAAAAAGTTGAGGTTTCTGTGGGGATCTCCTATGATGCTCAGAACTTTACAGAGAACAAGCAGCTTAACAGCTCATTTGTATATGAGGATTCATATATTGCTAAAGATGATTCTGCAATTTGGGGCACAAGGGATTCTTTTAATCCTGCAGTCTCTGTAGTCTGGAATACAATTGAGGATCTGCTTAAGTTAAGAGCAGCTGCCTCATCAAAGACAAAATTCCCGTCCATGAGTGCGTACTCTTCTATCTACGGAACCACGGTCAAGCCTGATCTAAAAATTGATCCTGAGAGATCATATAATGCCAATGCTGGATTTGAAGTAACCCCCATGGGAAAACTTCCCGGTATAAGAACCGATTATTTCTACAGCAGGTTTAATGATAAGATAGAGAGTATCTGGGACCAGAATGCAGGTACTAAAGCTTATACAAATATTGATGGCATGGTATCGCAGGGAATTGAAATAACTTTATCATCAATGATTGAAAAGATTGCCGGGATTGTTGATATATCATCTTCCCTTTCATATACATATACCCGTGCTGAACAGATGAGTAATGATCATGATTCCAATGTAAACAAAGGGGATAAGGTTGAGAATACCCCGGAGCATATGTTTACAGCTGATTTCAGGTTTGATTTTATTTCAGGAACTTCATTGAATATTTTCGGGCAGCATACAAGAAACCAGGTAATGTATGCCATGAAATCAGTACCTGCTACAACAGCCGGCACTCCTTATTCAACAGATTATTTTGAAGCAGTGGAACTGCATAATCCTCTTATGCTTAATGTCAAAGTATCTCAGAAACTTTTCGGGAACTTTGATGTTTACGCAATGTGCAAAAACGTACTTGATGATTATAACGCAGATCCGTTCAATCCCGGACCCGGCAGAATGTTCTACATGGGGGGCAGCGCGGAGTTTTAATGTGTACAGACAGGCGGCCGGAATGGCCGTCTTTTTCAGACCTCTTTTGACTCTTTTAATCACAAATTAATGTTATTTTTTGTACTAATCTGTAATAATTAATATTTAATTTGAATGATTTTTGAAAAAAGTTACAAAAAATTACAATTAATAATTGACGATCTATGCTTTTTTTAACAGGAGATATATTGTCAAAACTGGCAGAATAAACTGCCTGAAACCTGAGGGACGGTATTAATAAATGCCTTCAGGATGCAGAGGGGATACAGGTCCTGAGTCCCGATCTGAAAAAATAAATAAAAAACCTTTGCCTGACAAACTACTAAAAAAACGAAGGAGGACAGTGTGAAAAGACAGCTGGTTCTATTTATTGCATTTGTTTTTATTCTCACCACATCAGGTTTGTATTCACAGGAAGCAGTGAATACTGATACCGCCTCAGAAAAAGTTTCAGAGAAAGCAGATCAGAAAAAGAAAGCCCCTACAAAGACATTTGAAATGGGGGAGATTGTTGTTAAGGACAGGGCGATTGCAAATATTGAGGATGCCTCAACAACTACTGAGATAACAGACAAAGACATTAAGGCAAGAGGGGATAAGACCCTTGACCAGTCTCTACAGACAGTTCCTGGAATGAACGTATATCAGGGGCAGAAAGGGCAGATGGGATTTACCCTGAGGGGATTCAGGCAGGACAAGGTAGTTCTTCTTGTTGATGGCCTCCCTTTTGAAGAGATATATGACGGCGGCGGCGGTGATATAGCAAGAATCCCTGTTATGAATGCTTCAAAGATTGTTGTAAACAGGGGTGTTTCATCAGCGCTTTATGGTGCAAGAGGGACTTTCGGTACAATTAATGTTATTACCAAAAAGCCGGAGGAGATGTATACAAACATAAGTGCTGAATATGGGCAGTGTAATAATTATATGCTTAATGTTTCTCATGGGGCGCCACTCGGTGATTTCTACTACTGGATAACAGGCTCAGTAATGAATTCAGATGGTTATACTGTATCGAAAAAGCTTGATGCTGATAAAAGAAAAGAGTGGTTTAAAAAGCTTACCAATAGTGAAGTTTACGGTGCCGGGTATGACTATGATTCACTTTATGCGGCGAACTCTGCTTTAAGGAATTATATAGATGGAGGGGATTCCTGGGATCATACAGAGTACCGGAAGTATTACGTTTCAGGAAAAGCAGGATACAATATAACTGATAATCTTGAAGCTGGAGTATCTGCAAGTTATTATCAGAATGAGCAGCTTTTTTTAGGATTTTATCCTAATGCTGTGAATTCATATAAAGAGTCAACGAACTCCTGGAGTAGCGATCCTTCCAACACTAAAATTTTTCAACAGAGAGACTGGGAGTGGGAAGATGATTACAGGTATGATGTATCACCTTACATTAACTTTAAATCAGGGAATTTTACTCTCAAAGCTAATATCTTTTACGTTGCACAGATGAATAACCTTATTTACTGGAATGATCCGGCTCTTTCGCAATCAACTACCCCTTCATGGGATCCTTCCAAGCATTACGAAACAAGCTATGGGTTCTACTGTTATCCAACATATCAGATTGCTTCATGGAATAAGGTTTCAGCTGTTGTACATTATAGAATTGAAGATTTTGAGAAGAAGGAACAATCTAGTGTAGATCTCAGCAGTCCATATTATACTACAAAAGAAATGTCAGCTTCTTATGTTACTATAGGTATAGAAGATGAAATAAAAATAAATACTACAGCCGGGGATCTTGGAATTACCATTGGTGTATCATATGATGCGCAAAACATGGAGGACCATAAAAAAAGTGTATCAATAGGCGGACCGCTTAATGATGCATTGCTCCCGGATGATTCATCAACAATCTGGGGAACTAATGATTCTTTTAATCCCGTTGCCGGTGTTATCTACGAACCACTTAAAGATTTTCTTGTTATTAGAGGATCTGCAGGTATGAAAGTGGAATTTCCGAACCTTCATCAGATGGCTGATAATGATAAAGTAGGTATTACAGAAGAAATTAAACCTGAGAAATCTTACAATGGGAATATTGGGGCTGAACTTTTTTTCTTTGATAAAATACTCAGTCTGAGAAACGATTATTTTTATACAAGATTTGTGGATAAAATTGAAAGAGTCTATGATGATGCGACAACTCTTGATTATAATACTAACATTGATGGCCGGACAATGCAGGGTATTGAGAGTACAATTGCTGTTAATGTTAAAAATTTATTTAATATAACAGACATGACTTTTTCACAGTCATATGTTTATACTTATGCTCGCGATGATGATGATTCCTATGTTACAAGAGGAGACGAAGTCCAGGAATGCCCTGAGCACCAGTTTATTACACAGATACTCTTTGATTTCATTACAGGAACAAGCCTCAATATCTGGGGTAATTATAAAATGAATGAGAAAATATATGTAATGAAATATGATCTGGATGGTGCGGGCGCATATACAACAGATTGTTATAAAACAGTTGAACTTCATGATCCTCTGATGTTTAACGTAAAACTCTCCCAGAAGATCATGGAAAAATTTGAAGTTTATGTTTTATGTAAAAACATCTTTGATGACTACAACGCTGATCCGTTCAATCCCGGCCCGGGAAGAATGTTTTATATCGGCGGCAGTGCGGAATTTTAACAGGCAATACGCGGGCGGTTTATACCGCCCGCTGATTTTTTCATCATGAGGATAATATGAATAAAAAATATATAGTAATTATAGCCGCTGCAATTATTGCAATTATCAGTTTCGGCTATGCCTGTTCCTCCTACAAAAATTATTATAAAATAATGGCAGTTACAGGCGCTACGCCTTTAGCTGTGAAGCAGGACCTCACAAAAGATGTATCTCTTGAAGTGTCAGGGAACACAAAGCGCGTTTATAAATTCGATGAAGAGTCGCTCAATGCTTTTGCATCAGTTTATCTCCGTACAATGGAGGTAGCTCCTGACGGAACGTTTGAAGGTACATACAGGTATACAGGGGTCCCTGTAATCAATATACTTGAAGGTATAGCACCTGAAAAACCGGAAGATGCCGCTTTTGACAGGCCCCTCGATATGGTTGTTACGTTCATTTCATCGTCAGGAAAGCAGTCGCATTTCAGTTACGGTGAACTCACAATGACTGATGACACACGCCCTGTAATTCTTGCATACAGCAGAAAGGAACTTTCTGCTTCAAAAGCGACACCGGAGAAACCGTATACTCTGAATAAGCATAAAGATGACGTAACAGGCTTACGCCTGATATGCCCCGGCGACAAAGATACGGCACGTTACCTTGATGATGTGAAGAAGATAGTGCTTAGAGATGTTGATGTGGATAACAGTATACTCCCTGAAATGCTGAAAGGATTTAAATGTTATGCACATTCAGTTAGAACTATTTATAAAAAGAAAATCCGTCCCCTGGAGCTTAAGGGAACAGAAGCTGCATCTGTTGAGAACTGGCTTCGCACAGGACATGGACAGGGTTATAAGGGGATATCTTCAGCTGAGGGATTTAAGCTCCGGTCTGTTCTCAGAAAAAATTTCCCCGGTGCGGGAGAGAATAACTACTTCCTCTTTGTCGCATGTGACGGTTACAGGTCGCTCTTTTCAGGAAGAGAGATATTCAGCACAGACGCCGGGAAAGATATGATGATTATGAAACAGTTTGACGGTGCAAATGTAAGAGGGGGAACAAGTATTGCTCCTGTTCGTGACTACTATGTGGACAGGGAGATATGGGGACTCACGCATATAGTGATGATTGATAAAGTTAATGATGTTAAATAACAGGAAAATGGTATTCTGACATGAAAGAGTTGGTCTACTTGATATATGCGGCAGTATTTTTTTATGCTGCCGCAGTTTTTTTTATGATTATGAAAAAGAACAGGGGAGCTTATTTTTCAATTGCAGCGGGGTTTATTGTATACTCAGCTTTTATTGCTTTAAGAGGGTGGCTTTCCGGTTTCTTTACGACATACGGTATATTCGAAGGTGTTTTCTTCATGCCCTGGGTAATGGGTTTTATTGTTATTTTTCTATCTGCTTATTCTAAAGAGAAAGAAGATGCTTTGACAGCAGTAATACCGTTATTCTGTTTTTCTCTTTTTGCCGCTTTCTATCCGAAAGGGATAATCCCTCCGACTCCGAATAAACTTACAATATGGGCTGATCTCTTTTTTATAACGGAACCTTTCGGTCATGCATGCTTTTATCTCGGTGGATGGTATGCAGCACTTTCAATTGTGAAGAAGAGGAAAACCGCAGACTACCATTCACTACTTGTCTGGGGATTTGTATTCTTCAGTATATCTCAGGTTACGGGGGCTGTATGGGCTTTCCTGGGGTGGGGTTCTCCGTTCAGGTGGGGAGCAAGGCATTTCCAGTCTGCTGTGATCTGGTGCTACTACGCGGCATATCTTCATATCCGTTTTCTTAAGGGGTGGACCGACCTCCGGAAAATGTTATATGCTGCTTCCGGTGCTGTTGTTGTTGCTCTCTGCACCTTCGGGTCTCATCTCAAGGAGATGGGTTTCCCGAGGATTGGGGGTTGATTATGAAAAGAGTTATTCAGTTCGCTGGTGATCTCAGGTTCGCCTTCTGGCTTATTCTCTCAGCAGGTGTCATAATGTGGATAGGCTCCATTTATGCAGCAATGGAGTACACTCTTATCTACTCGATTAATGGTGAACCTCTTATTAAATGGTTTTCAACAAAGGGTATGGAAAACATATCTGTCACATGGTGGATACCTGTAATGTTTGTTATATTTATCCTGTTGGGGATAAATACATTTGCATGTACTGTTAACAGGGTCATGGTTCTTCTCCCCCGGAGAAAGATTATAGGGCTGAAAAGATTTCTGGTTTTAATCTCCCCTTCTATTATTCATATTCTTTTTATGTTCATGCTTGCCGGGCACTTCCTCAGTTTTACAGCGGTCAGTCAGCTGAAGATTCCTGTGGCAGAAGGTGCAAAAGTAGAAATCGCCGGTATGGGTAATATCTCAATTACTTCGCTTGGTTATGAATACTTTCCGGACTCTTCGTTATTAAGACAGAGAATAAAGCAGACTCATGTTGAAATTTCCGTTGAGAATAATGGAATTATTACTTCGCATAAAGTCGCTTTTATGGAACCGCTGCTGATAAATGGTAACATAATTATTCTCGATATGGAAAAAAAGAAGCAGGATAGAATAGTTATTCCGGATCCGGCAGATGATAACTGTAATAAAGAACAGAAGTTTCACTATTCACAAAAGAGTGCAGATGTGAAACCGCAGCTTTTCTTTCTCGTAATAAAAGATCCCGGCCTCTTTATACTGCTTCCGGGGTTTTTCATAGTTATAGCCATAATGGGGTGGTATTTTTATCAGACAAATATTTCCAAAAATAATAAAGATCTTATGGAAGTTGAAAATGAATCAATCATTTGATAAATCGATATCAATAATTACTGCTGTCTCAATAATATTTTTATGTGCAGCAGCATTTTCCGGGAGAACAGGAGCTTGTGCTCAGGGTGTAGGGAAACCGGAAATTGAGAAAACAGAACAGGCTGTATCTCAAGATGTTACCGGTGATGCAGTTAAAGGGAACAAACAGGAAATATCAGCTGATGATGTAAAAGACGTTTTCCTCTACGACTGGTTCAAACGCGGTGGTCTTTTCATGTGGCCGGTTCTCCTTGCCGCTGCTCTTGCAATGGGCCTGATTATTGAACGGTTTTTATTTTATAAAAAAGCAAAATTAAAACCTGCGGAGTTTCTTGAAGAGATTAATCAGAGGCTTGAAACCGGAAGTATTGATGATATTATTGCTCTCTGCAAAGAGAGAGAAATGGTGATTTCCCGCGTGCTGCTGAAAGGGCTGAATCTCCGCAAATTAGGGCTTGATCATGTTGAAAAGGGGATAAGTGCAGCAGGCTCAATTGAAGTTGCATCCCTTGAAAAAGGATTAAGTGTTCTTTCCGCAATAGGTAACATCGCTCCGCTCATAGGTTTTCTCGGAACTGTTTCCGGCATGATTACAGCATTCCAGAGTATTGCTGCTGCAGACCAGGTTAGTGCACGCCTTGTTGCAGGGGGTATTTACGAGGCTCTCATTACAACTGAGGCGGGACTCATTGTTGCAATTCCTGTACTTGCTTTCTATAATTTTTTCGTTCACCGGATAGAGACCTTTGTTGCGGATATTGAACGTATCTCATCCGAGATTGCTGAAAAGATGTTAGGTGAAAATGGCTAAACTTAAGAGGAATATAAAAGTAACTTCGGAGATTACGCTTTCATCGATGTCTGACATTGCTTTTCTCCTTATTATCTTTTTCCTTGTAACTTCGATATTTCTTATGAAGGACGGGCTCCATGTTTCAATGCCTGACAGGAATAAACCGCCGGTTTTTATATCTGCTGATAAAATTCTGACGATTGAATACAGGAAAGACGGTTTTCTTTATCTGAAGGATAAAAAGGCAGAGATGGCAGAAATTAAAGAAGAGCTTTCAAAATGGAATATTGATAATTCAGGTGAAGCGGTGCTCCTCAAAATTTCAGGTGAGCTCCCCTATGAAAAAGCTGTGACTCTCATTGATACAGTAAAAGCTTCAGGTGAAACAAAATTTTCTGTGAGGATGATTTAAGTCTTTATGATCAATCGCAGACATACATCAAAAGGAATCCTTCCGCTAACCTCAATGGCTGACATCGCTTTTATACTCCTGATATTTTTTATACTTACCAGCACCATTGATATGGACAGGAGTATCCCTGTAAACCTCCCGGAAACAGAAACATCATCCGGCGGTTCATACAAGTTTTTTCATGTATGGATCAACAGCAGCGGAGATATTTATCTGCGGGGGGAGAAGAAGAGTGAAGATGACCTTATGGAACTGGCCAGGTACAGGTCGATCGATAATCCTGATGTAAAGGGACTCATAGGTGCTGAAAAAGGGATCTCTTTCAGTAAAGTCAACAGGGTAATGGAACTTCTGAGAGATTCAGGAGTATATAATATTGTACTTTTAACGAAAAAACAGAATGAATAGAATATCAGTATTTCCATCAGAACGGGTTAAAGTTTATTTCAGGCATCACCCTGACATTGGGTGGGCTCTGTTATCATTTATATTTCTGTTATCTATGCTTTTCGTTATTCACTGGAGTGAATCTTCAGATTCTGATAATTTTGATGTTGAAGAAACAATGGAGATGGTTGAACTCCGCCTTTCAGAGCCGAAACAGATCGCGGAGATTGTTGAAAGTTCAGAATCTTCAGAATCAAAGATTGAGGAGCTCATTGAAGATAAGCCTTTAACTTTCGGTTCAGACAGTACGGATTATAATGATCTTGATGATTCATCAACTCCTCCGAGGCCCCTTTTTTCAAGGACTCCGCCATATCCTGATTCAATGCGGAAAGCAGGAGTTGAGGGGGTAGTTGCAATTGAACTGGGTATAAATGAGAATGGCGATGTGGTTTACGGTAAAATTGCAAGGTCACTGGGTAAAGATTTTGATATGGCTGTAATTGAATGGGCAAAAAGAATCAGGTTCTACCCCGCAAAAAACTGTGAAAGGGAACCGGTGAAATGCCGTATACTCCTCCCTGTGCGTTTTAAACTTGAGGGGTGAGTTCTTCTCTCTCCCCCTTTAATCTTCAAAAAACCTTCATATTTCTCCACGATTTTTTTTATTTGATTAAATTCTATTCAGATATGATAATTGCAGTATAAGTTATTTCTGCGCCGGAGGTTCTGATGAAGCTTAACAATGAAGCAAAAGTCGGGCTTATGATTACATTGAGTTTTACAATTTTCATCGGGCTTGTGGCGCTCCTTGCCAAGATAAATGTGGCAAGTTCCGGGTATCATTTAAATATTTATTTCGGGTTTCTTAATGATCTTAAAGTGGGGGCACCTGTAAGTATAGCAGGGGGTATACAGATAGGGCAGGTTGTTGAAATCAAGCAGTCTGATGAGAAAACAGTAGTTATTGTCTGGATAGATAATAAATTCAGACTGATTAAGGATACAAGTTTTGCCATTTTCACAAAGGGTATTATAGGTTCAAAATATATTAATGTCTTTGTTCCCCCGTCGCAGAATGTTGAGGATTTTTTAAATGACGGTGACACGGTGTATGGAGTTGACCCTCCGAGTTTTGATCAGATGATGCTGATATTTCAGACTTTTATGCACGGGGAGAATGGCGGAGAACTCCTTGCCAGGATTTTTCAGAATTCAGAACAGTTTGTTGACAACCTTAACAGAATAACAAAAGAGAACCGGGGAGATCTCCGCCAATCGGTAGTCTCCGCGAAAGCTTCAATCATGCTCTTTTCGCAGCAGATGAAGATTTTTATGGAGGAGCTTAACAGGTTCACCAGGAACATGTCCTCTCTCTCTGAAAAAAACAGGGAGGAGATCAACATAACCATAAGAAACATGTCTGAGATAACAAGCAATTTGAACAAGATAATACAGAGGCTTGAAGACGGGCGCGGGAGCCTCGGGAAACTGATGACTGATGAAGAGATTTATTACAACATAAAAGACGCGTCCCAGTCCGCAAAGGAACTCTTCAGCCAGCTTAAGCAGGACCCGTCTAAACTATTTTTTAAACCGAAGCAGTAGGTCATGGCTAAGAAAACAGATTATTATGTATGCTCAGCATGCGGCACCGATTTTTCAAAGTGGAACGGCAGGTGTTCAGTGTGCGGTGAGTGGAACACTATTATTGAGAAACCTCAGGAAGTAAAGGTAAAGAGGAGCGGAACTCCATCTGCGGTTCCTTTAAGCTCTATCGGTAAAGAAAACCTTGAGAGGATCAAGACCGGGAATGGTGAGTTTGACCTTGTTTGCGGAGGTGGAATCGTCCCCGGTTCTGTAATACTCCTGGGCGGGGAGCCCGGTATAGGGAAGTCCACACTGGCGCTTCAGATTTCGCAGAAGCTCAGGGCGCTTTATATTTCAGGTGAGGAATCCCCTGCACAGATCCGCCAGAGGGGTGACAGGATCTCCATTGATCCTTCTAAGGTGAATATCTCCATAAACAATGAGGTGGATGATATTATTTCTCTGGCTCACAAGATGAAGCCGGGATGCCTTATTGTTGACTCGATCCAGACTGTTTATAATGCCGAGCTTCCCGGTATCGTGGGTTCAGTGAGCCAGGTAAGGGAGTCTGCCTCGAGGCTTGTTGATCTTGCAAAGCGGAACGATATACCGGTGATACTGATTGGTCATATTACAAAAGAGGGGAGTATAGCAGGGCCGAAGCTCCTTGAGCATATTGTTGACACTGTATTATATTTTGAAGGGGATTTCTCACGCGAGTTCCGTGTTCTCCGCGCATTCAAGAACAGGTACGGATCTGTAAATGAGCTGGGTCTCTTCCGCATGACAGAGCAGGGTCTTGAGGAGGTGAAGGATAAGAACAGAATATTCCTGAATCCCTTCAGGTCACCCTCCCCGGGTAACGCCGTGTCCGCAGCTTTTGAGGGTAGCAGGACGATCCTCTTTGAAGTGCAGGCTCTTGTAACTTTTTCAAGCTTTTCCAATCCGAGAAGATTATCCGACGGTTTTGACATAAACAGGCTGCTGATAATATGTGCTGTGCTTGAAAAACACGCGGGGCTTAAACTGGGTAATTTTGATGTTTTTATAAATGTATCAGGGGGGTTCAATATCAGCGAAACCTCCGGTGACCTTGCTGTGGCAGTTGCAATAGCATCAAGTCTTAAGGAGAAGTCTGTTGAGGAGGGGAGCGGTTTTATCGGCGAGGTCTCCCTTGCAGGGGAGTTGCGCCCTGTTTCGCAGATTGAGAAGAGGGTGCAGGAGTTCAGGTTTTCCGGGTTTAAAAGAATTTATGTTTCTGAAGGTGATGTTGAAAAGGCAAGGGGTGCAGGCTTTGACGGGGAGATTATCGGAGCCAGGACAGTGAGCCAGGTATTGGGACTTGTTTTCTGAGAGAAAAAGTCTTGCTAAATATGGATATATTAATAAAATTGTAAATTTATCTGCCGATAAGGTAGAGTAGAGGAACAAAGTAAAACTTTTGGGTCATTGCGAACGTAGTGAAGCAATCTGTAGTTGATAGAAATTGTAATATGGCAATTTGCGATTGAATTAGGAAACCAGACTGTCATTTCGAAGAAGCGTCAGCGACTGAGAAATCTGTTTTTTATTATTAATTTTTAGATTTCTCACATTCGTTCGAAATGACAATAATGAACAGAAAACAAGAAGAGTAAAAAATATGAGATTCAGAATAAGAGATTATCACAATAGAGTATCCAGAAAATTCTACGAGAACTGGTTCATGTTCAGGAAGAGAAAGGAGAAGGTCTGGAAAAGCTTTCTTGAAAAGGGACATGAGAAGATGACAGTTATGTTCATCCCTCACAATGAGAAAAAGATCTTTAACTTCCAGATCTCAAAATTTATTATATTTTTCTTTATCAGCCTCTTTGTTGTTATACTTGTAACGTCATCGTACGCTGTAATAAAAAACAGGCAGATAAAAAATGAGGAGGAGAAACTTCTTCTTTCCTACAATGATATCCGCGCTGACCTTATAAGGTATGAAAAGGCTACTGATGAAATAATTGATTTAATGGATGACCTTAAACCTGAAATTGAGGAGCTGTATCAGCTTGCGGCCGGTACAGATGAGATTGGTGATATCTGGTCATACAGAGAGTATGATAAAGAGACCATGGAACAGCTGCTTAAGAATAAACGGATAGTACCATCTGAAATTTTTGCAATGAAAGATGTGCAGAAGGATCTTCTCAGCACAACAAGCACTGTAAAAACAATCAAGAACTTCATAGATGTCAGGAGTAAGGTTATTAAAGATATGCCCTCAATTGTTCCAAATCCCGGGCATATATCATCCTTATTCGGATGGAGAAGATCACCTTTCGGCCACGGAAGGGATTTTCATACAGGTATAGATATAGCTGCCTCCGCCGGTACTCCAATCAGGGCTGCGGCTCCAGGGACTGTTGTATCAGCTTCTTTCAACGGGGGCTACGGCCTTGCAGTAAGGGTTCAGCATAAGTTCGGATATGAAACAATTTATGCTCACATGAGGGCTGTTGCAGTGGGTAAAGGCGCCAGGGTAAACAAGGGAGATAAAATCGGTTATGTCGGCATGACAGGAAACGCCACCGGTAATCACTGCCATTACGAGATCAGGCTGGGCGATATCCCCATCAATCCATATCCATATATGAGCAGGATGTGGTAATATTTTTATTGCGTTAATCAGCAGAGTTTTGTAGTATCATTGAAAAAAACAAAACAGATGCTGAATGGCAAAAAAATATTTAATCTATCTCTCCATAATATCAATAACCGCATCTGCAATTTATTTTTCCCATGCAGCTGAAAACAGCGGCTACAGGGAGAGGTTTGTCGATTTCCTGGAAAAAGCCTCCGGTTCATCAGCCGGCGCTGATAATAAAAAGGAAGGCCGGGTTTTTATTGCTACAGAAGATACTGATCCCTCCGGGTATAATAAGGGGGACTGGTATGAATACACCTCTGATAAAAATAAATATAATTACCTTAAGGATCCGGACAGCGGTAATATCTATTCCGGGGATAATATAAACATAAGCACATACGGTATAGCAAGTCTGAATCTTAAATACGGTGCTGTAAGGTTTACAGATAAAAAGTATAAGCAGTATGATGAGGATGAACCTGTATCAAGAGTTATAAGCAAAGGTTTCTTCCCGGAGCAGGTTATTCAGCTTCACGTTGAGGGGGAGGCTGGCGACAGGGTCACTGTTTATATTGATCACGACAGCAAGCGTGAGGAGAATCATTACCTGATGAAGTATAAAGCTCTCTCTGATGACGAGCTTGTGAGAGAGGTAAATGCAGGTGAGATAGATATAAAGTTCAATCACTCAAAATTTGCTGTATACGATAATACTGACGCAAAGGGTCTTGGTATTGATTTCACTCTCGGAAGGGAGAATTTTCTTTTTAAGGCTTTCGGAAGTGTTGCCAGGGGTGAGACAGCTGTGGATTACTTCAGGGGGAATTCTTCCCAGGGGAATACAAAACTTGCGGAATACCAGTACATAAGAAAGACCTATTACCAGCTTGAGCCATTTGTGAGATATGATGGCGTTTCTGCAATGCCGGCAACTGCAGCTGCTATCTATTCGTCAGTTACTGTAACCTCTGCACCGTCAAATCCTTCAGCATATACACTTTCACCTGTTAATATATCTACTGACGGTTTTGAATTATATATGGATGATCAGAACCAGTATAACAACTACAACGCCATACAGCTCTCACTTGATAACGGATATTACACACGCCTTGTTAATGGTACAGATTACACAATTAATTATACAACAGGTGTAATTAAACTAATAAGGGATGTCCCTGAAAATGCAAGGATCTTTGCAGTGTATAACAGGGGCGGAGGTACTCTTGATCCATGCTCTGTCTCACCCGGTGATTCCGGTCATCCCGGCGGGACGTTTACAGGGAGAATTTTTGTTTTTATTAAATACGGGTATTCGATAAATGAGGATCTCAATAAAAATTTTATTTATAGTACCGCGCTGGATAAAAATAACGATGGCAAACTGAATCTTGATATATATGAAATCCGTTCATTCTACTTCCTGGGATCAAAAAATCTTATTTCAGGGAACCTCTCCCTTGGTTTCTGGAAGGAGAACAGTGTAATACCTGAATCTGAAAGAGAGTCTCTCTCATCCTGCAGTGTGGATTATTCAAACGGAATAATCCAGTTTTTTCTGAGGGAGCCTTTCAGGAGTCTCCTCGCCTCAACTGCTTCATATATATACAGCGAAACGAAGCTGACGAACTCATATACATATTCAAGATACAGCATAAAGGCTGACTACTCTGTTGAAGCACGGAGTTTTCAGCTGACAAATTCCAATCTTATTGAAAAGAGTGTCAGGGTAAAGATTGACGGGCGGGAGATTTCCTCTTCTCTCTACAGCGTTGATTACACTTCAGGCTATCTTGCTTTTACAAATCCGAATAATCCGGTGATCGGCTCCAGCACGCAGATAGAAGTGAAGTATGAGTATTTGCCTTTCGGTAGAAGTGACGGAAAATTTATCGGGGGTATGAGGGGCGATTATAATGTAAGTAAAGATCTCAGGATCGGAGGAAGCGTACTGCTCTCTAAAGATGCTGAAACTGATGTTATCCCTGACGTGGGTGATGAATCGGAATCAACACTGGTTTTTGAAGGTGACGCCACCCTCAAGCTTACAGAAAAAAGGCTTACGGAGTTTTTCAGATCCATTACCGGGAGCAGAAGGAGAGTGCCTGCTGAACTCTCCTTCTATGCTGAGCACGCCAGAAGTATAAAGGATGTAAATACTTTCGGCAAGGGGCTCATAGATAATATGGAAACATCCGGTGATACATTGTCAATATCTCTGTCAGAGAAGGACTGGATACTCTCATCGATCCCTGCTTCAGAAACGACTGCTGTAAGGGGGATTCTGAATTATTACTACTACCGTGATCCCGGTTCACCTGAAACACTTCTTGGTGCAGGATTTTCTCCATATAAAATAGATTACAGTGTAAAGCCGGGGCCATACAATATTGCAACAGGACACATTGACAATAGTATAACGGATCTGGACAACCAGCGATCACTGGTCTTTGATTTTGATTTTACCTCCGGGGACTGTTTTTCTGTTGTTACAAGAAACCTGTCAGATGGCTCTGTTGATCTGTCAGGCGTTCAGTATATTGAGTTATGGGTAAAGTTTGAGGGGAGTGCGGGGAATATAATAGATCTTTTTATGGAGTTCGGGTCTGTTAACGAGGATTCTGATAATGACGGTTTTCTTGATACAGAGGATGCCAACAGGAACGGGTATATCGATTCAGAGCCTTCAAGCGGTTATTCAGAGGACAGAGGATATAAATTCGGTAACAATATAACGGTAGTTGGCGGCGGTCCGGGTTTAAACCGGTCAACAATGGGTGACGGCGTACTTAATACGGAGGACCTTGACGGTAATGGTGTGCTGGATACAAATGAGAGAGTTTACAGGCGCAAAATTGAATCAGCGGATGTTCCTGTTATTCAGGCGGGTAACGGCTGGCAGAAGATCCGTGTTTATATAGACAGCAGCTCCCTTACATCAACTGAAACTGATATACTGCAGCAGGTAAAAAATATCAGGCTTTATGGAGAAAGGAATACCGGAACCGCAGGCCGCCTTTACATTGATAGTATGCGGCTGGTTACTTCAAAATGGAAGAACGCGGAACTGGACGGCGCTTCTGTAAGTGACCCGGATGTGATAAAACTGACAATGGTTGACAGTATAAATGACAGCGACTATAAAAACGATTCGTTTTTACTTAAACAGACAGGGCTTTATGAATCCCTCTATGGGGATGACAGTGTAGATGATATTGAAACAAAGACTGAAACATCCCTGCAGATGGAATATGCTATAGATTCAGCTCATGCTGAACTTACAGTAACGCAAAGATTTACGAGAGAGATGGATCTCCGTTTTTACAATACACTTAACGCGTGGATAAACGTAAGAAGTATCTCTGCTTCGAATTACATAAGCTATATCATCGGATCATCAGATGATGACTACATGGAATTCCGGACTGTTCCGGCATCAACTTCAACCTGGCTGGGGCTTGCTTTTAAGCTAAACTCAAAGTCTTCAGGGGATATCGAGCAATACCAGGTAACCGGCTCCCCTGACATGCGAAGAATAAGATATATCACACTTAAAATAACCGGAACTAATACGTCCGGAAAGATCTGGTTCAACGATATATATGTTTCCGAGCCTGAAGACCAGGAGGGGAGTGCTAAATGGTATGAGGCCAACCTGAAGATACTTGAGCCGCTGATGAAAACCGGGTCAGGGACTCCGGTCTTTTCTAATGTTGACCTGAAATACATTTATAAAAATATATCTTCATCCTTCAACTCTCCGAACAGGACTGAAAAAGATATAAGTGAAGTGTATCATGAATTCTACTCCTCAACAAGAATTCTCCCCAACTGGGCTGCATCCGCTGACTATATCCGGGAGGACAGTGTTTCAGATTCAATAGATGAAAATCTTCCTATAGATAAACGGGGACGCGTACAGAGAAATTATCTTCTTCTGAATTCAGCTTTTTCATCAACAGGGGGGTATGTACCCTCGGTAACTGTTTCATATTCAATGGACAGGACTGAAGGTGAGAAAGATCTTGAGGTTTCCGGTGCTGATTATGAAGAGAAAACAGATAAGGTGGTTCACTCGCCTGTTATTACATGGACTCAGCAGTTCGCGGATTTTCTATGGGGGAAGCTTACTGCAAGTCTCACAATGAATATGCTTTTTTCCGAGGACAGTTCACGCCGCGGTTCGGATGCGGTGTCTGATACGGTGCTTTCAGGTTATTTACCGTTAAAGGAGACTGAAAAAAGACAGAAAGCGGATGCTTCATTCCGTCTGGATTACGTAAGCGGCGGGTTTTTTGTAAAACCTGTTTTTAATATGTCAGCCAGTGAGATTGTTGCCTGGCAGGGGGAGAGCAACAGTCTTGGTATAAATGATGAATTAAAAGGAAATTATCATTTTCCTTTTTTACCGATGAAAGATACAAAATATCTGGAGAGAAACAACGGGGTAACATTTATTACAGGCTACAGCGGAATGGAGTATTTATCTCCGGAATATAATTTAAGTTTCAGCTATAGAGAGAATGCTTTTGAGGATTACGGCAGTGATTTCACTGATACCGGGATATTTTCAAGATCAAAGGGGAGTATTTCCACCTTTAATACCGGCATCAGGATTCCGGTAATGCTTAAAAAAATTAAACTTTTTGAGAATGTGCGGCATTTTCAGTTAGGATATTCAAGGGGTATGACTTTAAGTGAAACCGATGTCCCCTACGAAGGGGAGGGGACCGATTATTTTGATGAGGAGTACGGTGTATCAAGAGTCCTTTCAAAGCTTTCGCCTGAAGCATATAATCTCTACAGAAATTATCCCGGCATTAATTTTACCGGGAGAGGAAACTATGCCCGGGGCAGAGACATGCTCTATAAGTCGATGAATGAAAAAATTGAGCTCATGGAGTTAAACAGTTCAATTGAATATGATAATTCGCTCCGTCTCGATGAAAAATTCACAGCTGATTTTTCAGCAAATATTGATGTGGCAGATATTACAGTGTCCGGGAGCCTGGGACAAATCTGTGAGAGGGGAAACCTTTACGGTATCCCGAACCAGGTGGTTACATGGCAGACCGGGATTAATTCCGATTTTGATTTGATGAAAATATTAAGTACCGGATTTTTCAGGGCTAACAGCGCGGGGCTTCCATACCACGGGGCAACACTAAGCACCGGTCTTGATTATACTGACAGTATGCTGATTACGGAAAATATAGATGAAAAAAAGATATCACCCTCTCTTGGACTGACTTTTAAAATAGACAGAACAAGCTTTGGTGTAAAAGGGTCACTCGATTACAGGAAAAGAAAAAGTGAGGAGTTTATCGATTATGAGTGTCCCGAAAATGACCCTGATTATATATATGTGTCAAATATGGAAGGGAGCGGCAGTTTCAGTGAAACTGATAAAGGATATAAGTTCTCAGCTTTTTATGAAACTGATGTTAAATGGATATATGATTATTTCTCCCTGTTTTATAAGCTGAACGGATTGCCTGTTTTCAGCGCAGAATATACAATGGAGATAGACAGGTATGACTATACAAAAACCGTTTCACCTGAGCCTTATGATCTTTATATGCTGAAGAGTGACCTTACACTGGATCTGCATAAAAACGTAAGGGGTGGCATGACAGGGAGGATGGCGCTTGAAAAATTCCGTAACCGGGAAAACAATGGGGTCAGCCGCGAAGTTTTTTCATATGAAATAAGCGGAACAATATCACTTATTTTTTAGATAGGATACGGCCTTGCGGAAAATATTTTTTGTTATTCCTGTAAGTTCATGCAGGTAGGCATTATCTCTTGATTTTTTAAGCCAGTCAAGAGTCGCAGTTTCGACAGTTTTCCACAGTGCATCTCTGTCAGCTGTATTTCTGAAGTAGTCAAGTTTTATCTGGTAAGCCCCCTTGTAAACTCTCCCTCCGCCGGTTGGAGTTATTTTTTTTATAAGGGAGTTCAGGTCGAGATTATTGCTCTTCGTCCGGATAGATACATCCAGGAACATTTCATGTTTTCTGTTATCATTAACTATTGAGTATACTGCAATTGTTTTCAGGCCGCTTTTTTTCAGCAGAAGGTCTGCTGCAATGGCCAGGGAATCTCTTTGTTCGATATCAATAAATCCGATTCCGTAAAAGCCCCATTCTTTATAAGTTTTGCCATGTTTCAATGCCCTGTTGTAAAAAGAAAGGGTGGGTCCTGACATGGGGATACCATTAAGCCTGTTAATAATATTCATGTCAGCCCTTGATGATAAAAAGCCCAGGGCTTCGATGTCCAGATCTCCGGCGTGTTCATAAGAGTCAGTGTCAGTCTGAATTCCGAACATAAGGGCCGTTGAGACAGCCCTGCATTGATTCTCGCTCAGTTTAACCTCTATACTCTTAAGTATGAGAGTTACAAGGGTACTGGTTGAGCCTGATTCAGTTTTAATCAGTGAAAAGTCAGATGGGAGTCTTTTGGGATCTTTCTGGTGATGGTCAATGTGCGCGGCACAGGGGATCTTTTCAGAAATTCCTCTTACCTCATTACTTTGAAAATCTGTAACAATATACGCTTCGAAATTTTCAGGCTGCAGTTCTTTAACTGTTTTCAGATGTATGTCTAAAAATTTTATAAATGCCCTGTTCTGAGAAAGAGAGACTTTTTTTGAAGCGTAAATTTCAGAATTTATAGAAAGATTTTTAAGGAGTTCTTTAATAGCAAAAGATGCAGCTATGGCATCAGGGTCAGGAGAACCCTGTATAATAATCATTATTTTTTTATATTTTTTTACACTATTTAAAAAATCGGATGCTTCCTTATTCATCAGAAGTTTTTACCTTTTTAAAAACAATTAAAGAGATATCATTCATCTGCTGTTTCCCGCCGGTAAAACGGTTAAGCTCCCTGTATATCTCCCGTATAATAATAGAAGGGTTCTGCCGTGAGAATCTTACAGCTGTTGCTTTAATCATTTCTACAGTAAAGGGCTCCCCTGCTTCATTACACGAGGAGATTAATCCGTTTGAGTAAAGGATCCCAATAGCTCCCTCCCTCAGTCTGGCAGAGGTCATTGTGTACCTGTAGTTCATCTCAACAGCAAGAGGTATCCCCGGTGTTTCTATTTCATTTATTTTCCCTGAATCCGGATCAAATATTATCAGGGGATTAAATGAAGCATTTGAATAGGTAAAATTTCCATCTGAAGAAATAATAATACAGGCGGATTTTACATGGCTCCCCGATAATCTTGATGTTTTAAGAACCTGGTTCATTGTGTTAAGAACTTTTTCCGCGGAGTTAAATATCATTGTCCGGGAGTGAAGTATTGAATACTGCTGCAGGGCGATTAATGCTGAGTCAATACCTGAATAGGATGTGTCTGACATGAACAGAATAGAATTGTCTTTGTCTATTTTAACGCTGTCAATGTAATCGCCACCTGTTGCAGAATTGTTTATATAGACTGAACTGATTCTCACTCCCGGTATTGATATCATTTCATCAGGGAGTATACGTTTTTTTATTGTATTAACAACAATCCTGTCGTGGTCATTAACCTGATCAGCTGTAACCTCATCAAGAATAAGTCCTGTAGTGAGGAGATTCTGTAGTTTAATTCTGAAAACCTCAAGAACATCAAGAATATCCGCGTTAAAACCCTTTTTCCCTGAAATTGATCCAAGAAAAAGGAAACCGACAACCACGTCAGACATGTTTCTGAAGGGGATTGCCGCCTCCAGGTTGTTGCTGGTAAAAAAATCGTTTATCTCATTTTCTGAGCCTTCGAGATTTATATCTGTGAGAAGATAGGATTTTTCAAAAATGCCGCTATATGACGAGAGTTTTTTAATTATTATGCTATCCCTGCTTAAAAAGTCGGGTTCAATTCCCGGCCCGAATCCGTAGGTGAAATGGTACCCCTTATCTTTTCTGTTTATAAGCATGAAATAAGCGGATTGAATGCCGAATCCCTTCTGAAGACCCTGAAAGTTGTCTTTTGTTATAAATGTCCAGAATTTCTCCATGTCAGTAATTTTTCTCAGTTCATGGATAGGGACAAGTATATTGTTAACTTCATTTGTCAGCCTGTTAAGCCTGCTGTGACGCAAAAATTCTCTTAAAGGATTAAGGGCCCTGTATGCTATTACAAGCCAGATGAAGATTGCTGAAGATTTTAACAGCAGGGCGAACAAAGGCTGTAGGCTGAAATCTGATAAATACTTCAGGAAAAACCATGAGGGTGCGGCATAAACAAAGAAGCTGATAATTATCAGCAGGGTCTCCCTGTAAAATCTGGGGAAATCGTTATGCCTTAGATCAAGGAGCAGATATCCTGTTATAATAAGAAGATAAATTACAGGAATTGAAACATATGGATTCTGCAGGAGATTAATTCCTGCGAAGTGATGGCCTGTAAAGTAAACAGCGATAAAAAGAATATAAGAGACGAGAACTCCGCTGATGTAATACAGAACAGTATTGCGAATACGGTTCATGCTGTGCCTGCCTGTTTTCAGCAGAAGCACCATCGGGGCAACAGCCATGAGCAGAATTATCAGAACCAGTTGAACTACTGTTGTATTGTTTTTGGGAATTTCCATCCCCGGCCCGAAAGAAAGGATTGGAGAATACAAAAAGATAAAGACCCCGTCAAGAATTATCACTAAAAGAGATATTGAGAAAGCAGCTATATTATGTCTGATCCTCCCCAGAGGGTGAAGTGTTGAAACAATCAGAGTAGCTGTAAAAATAACAAAGGGTATAAAAATAAGGGTGTTAAGGAGCCCTTTTTCTGCTGCCAGATCAGGGAAAAAATTGATAGTGATGAGTATCGAATACTGAATGAATAAAGAGAAAGATATAAAAGAAAAGATGCGGTTTATTGTAAATTTCCAGCGTTTTATAATATGAAGCATAAACAGGTATAGAGAGACTGATGCGGCTGCTGTATGTGAAAAAATGAGTAAATAGTCCAATTTATCAACCCGGGGTAGTTTTATCTTTAAAATAAATATTCAGGCAGATTCCTCTTTATTTCAAGTTAAATATTTAAAACTGCACAATTTTATTATCCTTAATCATCACGGGGACGTTATTATTCTTGACTTTTCAGTTTTTTTGTCATATAATCTGCACTTATAAAAGAAAATAAAAATATGCAGATAGATCTTTTTACAAGCCGTAAAGCCTTTGCGAAGCTTAATCTCCACCTTCAGGTGCTTAACAGAAGAAATGATAATTTTCATAATCTGCTGAGCATAATGGCGGAAATAGAAATTTTCGATCTTTTAAAACTGGAGTCATTTAAGTTTGTGCCCCATGAAAAATCCCTTGATGTGGAGATAGCCTGTTCGGGAGGGATTTCTGCAGATATACTTAAGGAGATTCCTGCGGATGAAAATCTGGTATCAATTGCCGTGAGGAAGTACCTGGCAGCGTTATCGATCGGGGGATATCTGAAATTTTCGATTGAGAAGAATATCCCCTCAGGCGCAGGTATCGGTGGGGGGAGCAGTGATGCTGCCGCAGCACTTGAACTGGTAAGAACAGCGTTAAAACTACAGCAGGAGGAGCCCCTGTTTTCTGCCGCTTCTGAAAGCGGTTCTGATGTGCCCTTTTTTCTAAAAGGGGGGGTGGCTTTTGCGGAGGGGCGTGGAGAGATTCTTCAGCAGATTGACCGGAATCCGGCTCTCCCGGTTGTTCTGGTTAATAATGGAATTCATGTAAATACGGGCAAGGCTTACTCCTCTCTTAAAAGAGGATATGATGATTTATATACCCTGGAGGAGCTGCAGAGAAGAAAAAATGAGCTGTATTCTCTGCTTGATGAACCCTCTGAATGGAAAAATCATTTTATAAATGATTTTGAAAAACCTGTTTTTCAGCAGTACCCTGAACTTGAAAAACTGAAGAATAAGATGTATGATCTCGGGGCTGATTTTTCACTTATGTCAGGGTCGGGGTCGTCGGTTTACGGGGTTTTTAAGGATATGCAGGTATCCCTCTCTGCTGCTGAAGAGCTTAAAAAAGAGGGGAACAGGGTTTTTCAGACCGGTATCAGATGCCGTGAAATTAATGGTTGACATTATAAAGAGTTATTGAGAAATGTGTCATAAGTTTTTGCTGATATTACATACACACAATTGAGGCGTAGCCAAGCGGTAAGGCACCGGGTTTTGGTCTCGGCACTCCAAGGTTCGAATCCTTGCGCCTCAGAATAAAATTTTCAGGAGATGAACAATTAAGAAAATTTCCTCGATTGTTCTTGCCGGAGGAAAAGGGGTTCGAATGCAGTCTGAACTCCCTAAAGTACTTCATCCTCTTTGCGGAAAACCTTTAATCGAACATGTTGTGGAAAACCTGAATGCTGCAGGAATTAATGATATTCTTGTAGTTGTAGGTTATAAAGGGGATGATGTTATACAGCAACTCAACGGCAGGGTAAATTTTGTCTGGCAGCATGAACAGTTAGGTACCGGTCATGCTGTAATGCAGGCTGAATCTTATTTTAAAGATTATCAGGGTGATATAGTTGTTGCGTGCGGAGATGTTCCCCTGATTAAACCTGAAACATTTAAAGCTTTAGTCAGTGAAATTGAAAAACCTGACTGCGGTGCAGTAGTTCTTACGATGGTCCAGGATAATCCTACCGGTTACGGCAGAATCATATATGACTCCGGGTCTTTCTCCCGAATTGTGGAAGAGAAAGATGCAACTGATGAACAGAAAAAAATTACAGAAGTCAACAGCGGAACTTATATATTTAACAGCAGGCTGCTTTTTGAGGGGCTTAAAAAGATAGATACAAATAATGCGCAGAGGGAATATTATCTTCCTGACGCATTAAATTTTGTTCTTCAGTCAGGCTATGCTGTTAAAACTGTTGTTCTCAAGAACCCGGTTGAGGGTAGAGGAATAAATACACGCGATGAGCTGATTTCGCTGGAGAAATATGTTGCGAAGAAAACCGAGGACAAATCAGATGAATAACAGCCCTTTAAAAATCTTTTCCGGCTCGTCTAACGGGGAGCTTGCCCTTGAGATCGCACAATATCTCGGGACTGAGCTTTCAGGCATAGATCTGAAGAGATTTAAGGATGGAGAAATCTCTGTTAAGCTAAAGGATAATGTCAGGGCTCATGACGTATTTATCATACAATCAACCTGTAATCCGTCTAATGACCATATAATGGAACTTCTTCTTATGATAGATGCGGCGGTAAGAGCGTCGGCATCCCGCATAACAGCAGTAATTCCCTATTTCGGCTACGCAAGGCAGGACCGCAAGGTTGAGCCCCGTGTTCCGATTTCGGCGAAGGTTGTTTCAAATATTATACAGGTTACCGGCGCAGACAGAGTCCTGACAATGGATCTTCACGCTGACCAGATCCAGGGTTTTTTTGACATACCTGTTGATAACCTTTATGCATCCCCTATTGCCATAGATTACCTCAAGAGTCTAACTCTTGAAAACGTTGTGGTTGTTTCACCTGACGCAGGGGGGGTTGACAGGGCCAGGTTCCTTGCGAAGAAGATGAACTCCAGCCTTGCTATTATTGATAAAAGACGGCCTGAAGCAAACGTTGTAGATATAATGAATGTAATCGGAGAAGTAAAAGATAAAAACTGTATACTTATCGATGACATTGCGGATACAGCGGGCTCTATATCTAAAGCTGCCGCAGCCCTGAAGGAGAGAGGAGCTAATGATGTATATTGCCTTTTCTCACATCCGGTACTCTCTGATAATGCTGTTGATAATCTCAGGCAGGCGGATTTTAAAGAGATAATCTTTACGAATTCCATTCCTCTCCCGGATCATAAAAAGCTGAGGAACATGCAGGTGCTTTCCATAGCTCCTCTGTTTGGAGAGGCAATAAGAAGAATTCATAACGGGGAATCCGTAAGTTCCCTTTTTATATAATTGTTGTAATAAACTTAATTTTTAATTAAGATAAAATAAATACTGAGGTAAAGTAGATGAATGGTAAGCTGTTAAATGCTGAGTTAAGAACCGAAACAGGAAAAAACTCATGCAACAGGCTGAGAGTGGAAGGCTACATCCCTGCAGTTGTATATTCGCATGGAAAATCTGATGTAATCAAGATAAAAGAGAAGGAATTCGCAACTCTTTTTAAAGGACACATCTCTGAAAGCGTTATATTTAATCTGCATGTAAGTGGTGCTGCTGAAAGCGAAATTATGGCCTTTGTTAAGGATTTTCAGGCGCATCCTGTTACAGGAAGAGTTTTACATCTTGACCTTTTCAAGGTAACAAAAGGTGAAAAAATTAAGACCCGTGTGCCGGTAGAGCTTTTAGGTACACCTAAGGGTATTAAGATGGGTGGAATACTTGAACATGGTGAGAGAGAGATTTTTGTTCACTGCAGACCTGGTGTTCTCCCTGAAAAGATTAGTGTTGATATTTCTGAACTAAGCGTCGGTGAGTCTATACATGTAAGTGATCTAAAGCTTGATGAAGAAATTGAAATTCTTACAAGCGGAAACAGTATTATAGCGGCTATTGAAAAACCGAGAACCGCTGAAGAGTCACCTGCAGAGGCAGCTGAGGGAGAAGAGGCTACTCCTGCAGAGTAATAACTCAGAA
>ERZ795053.1001-NODE-1001-length-36130-cov-10.095634_pt1 | contig 36130 bp, 34 predicted proteins | sample MGYA00375137_ERZ795053 | MGnify/ENA primary metagenome ERZ795053 (study PRJEB30182, sample SAMN05720284) | activated sludge metagenome | isolation source: Anaerobic digester | place: Hong Kong | collected 2014-12-17 ...
CAAGCCTATGCAATTCTTGAGAAAATAGGCTCTCCAAATGTTAAATATCCATTACTGTATTTAGGAGAAATCATCAGACGTATCGGAGAGGCAAAATTTGAAGAAATTGTTTCCAGGATGAAGTGAACAAAGGTTAATAGCATAATTAGAATCGATAGTCTTTGGCAGTAAACTACTACCCTACAGATCCGCTTTACGCATGGTTTTCCATCCTTCCTGCAGATCTTGCTGAACCCATGATTTCCGGTTGTTTCTCGGATGGGCCTGAATGTCTTGCAACCAGCGTAATTGCTGGGGGGATAACCATTCTCGGGGATCCTTCCCGCTACCCAAAAGGCTATTGACGCGTGAAGCTTGCAATTCACTCATGGGGATGAAGCGATACTCCGAATGGGTCAGGTAATATTTCGGCTCGCGGTCATCCCGGAAACTACCTCCTACTACAGTCGAACAGGAACCGGATTGAGCTACACGGTCCAACGCTTTCTCGGACAACTGACCAGGATCGTAAGTCACCTGGACCACCTCATGGCCTTGCTGGAATCCGGCGCGGGTCTGGAGGACACCGGCGGTACCACCGAACAGTTTTTCACCCGACCAGAAGCAATACATTTGATAGGTTTTGGTGGCCGGTGTTGAAGCCGACAGTTCTTCCTGCAACAATTGCAGGTAACCCGGAAGATGGACTTTCGACCGTTGCAATACTTCAACCATGGCATTGACCACAGCGCCTGGCGTATAATTGCCGGACACACGACCGGTCAGGTTGCGTCCTTCCTGATCCACGATGCGGACGACCGGATTATTCCAGGCCGGCTCCTGAAACATACGCAGGACTTCTGCATCTTTTCCCTGGCGGTTATTGTAGATGGCCAGCGGGACAAAAAATTGTTCAATTGCCTCCACCAGCAAGGGTTGCGACATGACCTCTTTTCCAAAACGCTGGCAGGTCGAACAACCCGGAATTTCCTGAAATAAGATCAACACCGGTTTTTTTGAAGCTGCTGATTGCTGCAGCGCCTGATCGTAATCCCGGAGCCAGTGGACTTCTCCCAGCTCGATGGGTTGTTTCTGGGCTAAACTGCCGATGGACAGGTAAATCATCGAAACGGTGAAAAGGAAGATGCGGATCATGCGTTCAATATTTAATTGCATCAAAAATAACGCATCCCAGGCAAGGATGCCGTCCCATCCAGGACATAATCACCGGCTTTAATCCCCGGGGTACAATAAAACCTCCTTTCGCAAAGCCAGAAATTCATCCAAATCTTCCAGATCATTCAAGACATCCAGCCCATCCCGGTTTTCGACCCAATGCCGTATCTGGTCGGTACCACTGAGAATATCGATCGGCATGCGGTCATAGATGTATTCATAGGGAGGTTCCAGCCATTGAAAATCATCCTCCAGCAGATAATACATCTCTCGCAAGAGGATCAGACCGGTCCGCCAGGGGCAGAAAGTAGCCCGGTTGGTCACATGCACCTGGTATCCACCACAGAGGAGGCTCGTATGTTTGTCAAAGGTAGGCAGGAAAGAAACCGGACGGATGGACACACCGCCTAGACCGGAAATTTGGATAACCTGCTGAAGGTGTTCTGCATGCTGAAATGGTTCGAACCGTGGATGTCCAAAGACCTCAAACGCTTGGGTGGTACCCCTTCCTTCACTTAATCGGGTGCCCTCGAAGTGGACCGTTCCGGGAAAGACCAGTGCCGTCTCCGGCCGGGCGATATTCGGCGAGGGCAGAGCCCAGGGAAGTCCGGTATCTTCAAAATACATCGCCCGGCCCCAACCCTGCATTGGAACGATCCGCAACCGGGCAGGCACGGGCGCCCAATGATTCTGATGCAGGGTTGCCAGCTCACCTATCGTCAGTCCATGGCGTGCCGGCAGAGGATGACGACCAATGAAAGAAGTAAATTCCGGGTCAAGGACCAGGCCTTCAACAGATAGGCCATTGATGGGGTTTGGCCGGTCCAGCACGATCACTTCGATCGCCATTCCCGCACATTTCTCCAGTAATAAAGTGAGCGTGTACAAATAAGTATACATCCGGCTGCCGATATCCTGGAGATCGACAAATAAATGGTCGATCCCTTCAAGCATGGCATCTGTAGGAACCCTCGTCTCGGAATACAGGGAATAGACCGGTATCCGGAAGAAGGGATGGATGAAATGATCGGTTTCAATCATATTATCCTGGTCAGCAGTAGCAAATCCGTGCTGGGGCCCAAATAACTTGATCAGCCGATCTCCAAAGATCTGCCGGAATCGTAAGGCGGCGTGTTGTCCTTGCCGGTCCAGGGATGCGTTATGTCCCAGAAGGGCTACCTTGCCGGGAAACTGCTTTTGCAGTCGGCTATCTGCCACGATTCGATCCAGTCCGGTGATCACCATGTGTTTGAAATTTTCTACCCCTAATTTCTTGATTTCATTGGATTACGTGATAGGTAAATGCTTTACATTGGCTTCATGGCAGTAAAGCGGATGGAAACAGGAAGAATGGACTTGGCCCTGGACTGGTTTGACCGGCAGGGCTGGCAACCTTTTCCATTCCAGGTATCGGCCTGGCAGGAGTTTAGAGAGGGAAAACATGGCCTGGTCAATGCGCCCACCGGTAGCGGGAAAACCTATTCCCTGTTTATCCCGATCGCCCTTCAATACCTGGAAGCAGGATGTCCGGCGGGATTATTTGCCATATGGGTCACGCCGATCCGGGCACTGACGAAAGAAATTTTCAATGCGTGTTCACGGGCAGCCCAGGGCATGGGCATCGAGATGGAGATCGCGGTTCGGACCGGTGATACCGATCAGAAGGAACGGCAAAGACAGAAACAAAAACCTCCCACCGTACTCATCACGACGCCTGAAAGCATTCACTTGCTTCTGGCTACCAAAGGATACGACCGGCTTTTTCGAGGATTACACGCCGTGGTGGTCGATGAATGGCATGAGTTATTGGGCAATAAACGGGGTATACTGGTGGAGCTTGGGCTTTCCCGGCTAAAAACCATAGCCATAGCATTACGCATTTGGGGCATTTCGGCTACGATTGGCAATCTGGAGCAAGGGTTGGAAGTCCTGTTGGGGACCGATTATGCACCCGAACAAGCTGCGCTGATCCGGGCTGATATCCGGAAGGAGATCCAGGTAGCATCTATCCTGGACGATGAAGTGGAGAAACTACCCTGGGGCGGACATCTGGGCATAAAACTGCTGGAGCGGGTTATTCCTATCATCATGGCCTCGGAGAGTGCCCTGATCTTTGTTAATACCCGTTCGCAATGCGAAATCTGGTATCAGCGCCTCCTTGAGATGGAACCCCAGCTCGCAGGATGGATGGCGATGCACCACAGTGCGATTAGCAAGGAGCTGCGGGACTGGGTGGAAGACGCGCTTTACGATGGTCGATTGAAGGCAGTTGTTTGCACGTCCAGTCTGGATCTGGGTGTAGATTTTCGTCCGGTAGAAACCATTATTCAGATTGGCAGCCCGAAGGGAATCGCCCGCTTTATTCAGCGTGCCGGGCGCAGCGGTCATCGACCGGGCGCCTCCAGCAAGATATACTTTGTGCCCACCCATGCCCTGGAGCTGATGGAAGCGCCATCCTTGAGAAGGGCGATTGCCATGAATTATTTGGAGGATCGCCTGCCGCACATTCGGTGTTTCGACGTGCTCGTGCAATACCTGATGACGTTGGCAGTAAGTGACGGATTCCGGCCGGAAGAGATCTGGCCGGAAGTACGCGGAACACATTGTTTCTCCAGCCTGGATGTAGAAGAATGGTACTGGGCGCTGCAATTCATCACCAAAGGGAGCAAAAGCCTTGAAGCTTACGATGAATTTCAAAAAGTGGTGGTGGATGGGGGCAGATACGCCATTCATGACCGTCGCGTGGCCCTGCGACATCGCTTGTCGATCGGGACCATCGTTGGCGATACCATGATCAAGGTTCGGTTCTTACGGGGTAAATTTCTTGGCAACATTGAGGAATGGTTTATTTCCCAGCTCCAACCGGGTGATGTCTTCTGGTTTGCCGGCCAGGCCCTGGAGTTTGTTATGCTAAAGGATATGGATGCCCTGGTGCGCAAATCCACCAAAAAAACGGGGCGGATTCCTTCCTGGCAGGGCGGGAAATCGCCACTCAGCTCCCAGTTGGCCGAAATGCTCCGCCAGGAACTTTACCTGTATTTTGAAGGGCAGGCCCCTTCCGAGGAAGCCCATTATCTGCAGCCGCTGTTTGATCTTCAGGCGGAGAGATCTTCCTTGCCAACCAGGGATCTTTTCCTCATTGAATATTTTATGACCAAAGAAGGTTACCACTTATTGATGTATCCTTTTGAAGGCCGGTTTGTCCACGAGGGTATGGCCGCTCTGATTGCCAAGCGAATCTCACGCCGGCAGCCCATCTCATTCTCTATTGCGATGAACGATTATGGATTCGAGCTGCTTTCGGATAAACCGATTGACCTGGATCCGGTCAGCATTCAATCCTGGTTTTCCACCGATCACCTGCATGCCGATATTCAGTCTAGCATCAATTCGGTGGAAATGGCTCGTCGTCAATTCCGGGAGGTGGCTCGCATCTCCGGGATGGTATTTGCCGGATTCCCCAACAAACCCAAGAAGGAAAAGCATTTGCAAGCATCCGCCCAACTTTTATTTGATGTATTCCGGGACTATGAGCCCGATAACCTGCTCTACCGGCAGACGTACGAAGAAGTCATGACGTACCAACTGGAAGAGGCGCGGCTACGAGCTGCGCTTAAACGCATATCCGGTCAAAAAATCCGGGTTGAATATCCGGATAAGATCACTCCTTTCGCCTTTCCGATTATGGTCGAACGCATCCGTGAGCGTTTCAGTACGGAAAGTCTGACCGACCGGATCAAAAAGATGAAGGTGGAGTGGGGAGATTGAAGGATCCCAGCGTTGATTTGGCTTATGGTTTTGTCGAGGCGCTATCTATAGTCCACCTTCACAAGATTTAGTCGTAATTGTCGCTGGCTGGGAACGACAAACTCGGTGGAAGAGATCTGTACAGCATCCCGAAACCGCAACTGAAGATGTTGGTATTCGGTATTAAATAGACTATTGCGAAGCATCTCGCCATTACCACGGATGACGTATTCGCTGACTGTATTCTCCTTACTTATCTCATCGTTGAAGACCAGGCGCACTTTGGAAGGGTTCTTAAATATGAAATAAGAGGAATAGATCGCCTCATCATCGTGGGAGTATTGTTTTTTATGCAAGACGGTGGCCCACTGTTGATCCCCGTTGGGCTGGATGGAATACAAGATGAGGTCTTCGTACTGGTAGTCGCTCAGATATCCGTATCCGGCAGACGTATAAGGTCTGTCGCCATAAAATGAACGGCGTGCAAATTCTTTTTTGATCTCACCGATCAGGATCATCCCGCCATCTTCCCGCAGCAGAATATCCTGTACTTCTACTTCTTCGACACCACGCCGCTCCTCGACCGTCTTGCCATAAATGTCAACCAGGATATCCTCCGTGAAGGGATGAAACTGCATGTAAATGGCGTCATCGGTCAGGCAATAGCGCATGGAGAAGAAACCCTGGGACCGGTCAAAGCTGCGTTCCGAATAGAGTCCGGCCCCGACGATGCATTGGTTTATATTATCCCATTGGAAATGCATATCCACCGTAACCCGGTCTGTCACCGGAATGTCTGACGAGGTAATCTGGTCGGTTACCGGGTCTAGCAAAAACAATTTTAACAGGTGCTCTGAGGCTTTAAAGACCGTATTGTCCTTTTCCAGGATAATGGCTACGAGGCCTTGATTACTAACTTCGATGGATCGAAAATCCCGACGTAAAATCACATCATCAAAGAGTAGGGTATGTTCACCGATCAATCCAAAATGGATGAGATCGACCACAAAAATGCTCATTTCCCGCTCGCGGTCGGAAGAGAAAATAGCCACTTTCGAGCGATCTTCGGAAATGGTCATTTTATAATCCGGCATTAAAAAAATATTCTCAAGGACTTTGACGACATGGACGGTGTCGATGGGCTGGGCCTTCCCGTCAAATTGCTGTACTGCAATGTATAAGTTGCTTTTGCGGCGGTAATAATAAATCAGGGAGAAAAAATCCGTATGTCTGGTCACGCCAAGCATGATCACCCGGCGATCCTCCAGCTCCAGTTCTTTTGAATTCCGGAAGCGCATCTGATCGTCAAAGAACTGGATTTCCTGTTTATTGGCTTTATCCCGGAATAATAAAATACGGTCATCGTACCGTCCGAGGATATCGTAAGAGATGTCATTGCGCAATTGCACATCATCCGAAATAGAGATCCGCTGACCCCACATTCTGGTCGTAGAGAGTATTAGAAATAGGAACAGCAGGATATGGGGGCGATGCAACATCCGTCAAATCTTTATACCTAAACGTACCAACACAAGTACAGGTTATGAAGTTACGTAATTCCCTAAAAGTTTGCCACGGTGGAATCCAATAAGCCCGAAAGACTATTGGTCCAAACGCAGGGTCAGTAATGCATCAAGACACGACTTGGCTTGAATAAAAAGGCCCCAGATGGCTTCCGGGGAATTTTCTTCCAACTCTTCCTCCTCCAGGATGCCTTGTATGAGCAGTTCCAATAATTCGGGTTCCGCACATTCGTCGATCCAGTCATCCAATAATTTCACCTCATCCTCGGATTCCTCATAGTTGAGCCAGTTCGCCTCATCCATGGCCTCCAGGGTTTCGGGATCCAGAGGGTCCGGCTTCAACTTACCTTCCAGTGCCTTCCAGATGACAGACAGCAGATAAAGGACCTGTACTCGTTCCAACTCCGAATAGACGGCCTGGATTTCCTCGGATACGGCATAAGCAACCAGTTCCAAATGATGGGTGGCCAGATCGTCCAGCCAGGTAAAGGATAGATTTTCATCTTCTGCGGTAGCATTGATCAATGCATCAATGGTTTCCCATTGGATCGGATTCGTATTCATACTGGGATATCTTGTACAATAAAAAAACCGTCATCACCTTGTTTTTGGTACAAAGGCAATAAAATACGGCCATCGAAGGGTGAAGGCACGGCACCTTTGCTATCATGTGCAATGATCTCGCCCTGACGGATTATTTTGAAATTACTGTAATTCGGTTGCATGACAAACTGGTCTTCCGGACGAATGGAATGCCGGTATACCAGCCGGGTTAATTTTGGAAGCCCTTCTGCTTGATCCAGTAAGACCCGCATGTGCTGGCTCTCCACATCATTTTGTCCAACACACCCGATCGCGCGCATACAGCAGGTAAGGGCGGCAATGCAGCGGTTGACAGACAAGGGATCGGTGTGGTGGCCGGCCTCAAACGATATGGTCCGCACCGGCACATCCAGCTTTATGGACTTAACATATTGCAACAGGGTTCCCTTAAGCTCGTCGGCTAATCCGAGGATCACCGGAGCCGGAAGCTCAACGGCTAAATTCTGGCTGGTCGGATCATCCCCTGCAATGGAAAAGATACCTCCCGTAGACGAAGTGGTATGCAGGTCTAGCAGGACGACTTCCGTGGGTTGATAATTCCGGATTTCCTCATGGATCAGATGAAGCACATTAAGGATGGCCCGCTCTTCCACCAATTTGGGCTGTTCAGGTTGTTGGATTTGCTGACGGATCCGGCTGACTTGCCAGTGCCTGTTCATATCCACATCGATGAATCGCATCCGTCGTTGGTAGGCTACCGGATTTCCCAGAATTCCAATAAATCGACCACGAAAGATAAATTCCGGATGCGTGATAGGTTCTACTTCAAGCATCTTGAGGATGAGTTCGATGCCCTTGACCCCTGCCGGTTCGTTGCCATGCATCGCCCCGATAGCGACCAGTAGTGGTCCTTTTTCCTGCCCCAGATATCTTCCTAAAAAATGTCGAGAAACCATAGTTTGCAAAGATAGCAGATTCGGAAACTGTTACCTTCATGCTTCGATTTTAATCCTATGAGCTAAATCATTTCGTCATTTCCCTTGTTATTGGTTGAGCGGGTTACCTTTTACGCAATGAAAAAATATTTGAAAGCAGGATTCCTTGTTGTAAGCTTGATTGGGGCTGGATCACTTCCTGCCCAGGTCGAAATGGATTCCCTTATCAAGGCTCAAATGAAATCTGCATCTCCGGATGACCTGATCGAATGCATTGTATACCTGCATCAAATACATCCGGATACCCGTGGACTAAAAGGTAAAGCCAGCAAATCACGCACGGTCTTTCAGCAACTCAAAGCGCGTGCCGATCAATCACAAAAGGAATTAATTCAGTGGTGTGCCAATCGCCACAAATCGTGGGATAGCCGATGGATCGTCAATGCCGTCCACGTCGAACTAACGGTCCGGGAGATTAATGAAATCAGCTTATTGCCGGATGTGGAAAAAGTGCTGTCCAACCCGCAATGGAAACTCACGACTACGCCCTCCGAGTGGAATGCTACCTTGCTGGAAGAAAGGGGACCAACCGGTATACCCTGGGGCATCCAGCGGATCAAGGCGGACAGTCTCTGGGAGCTGGGGTATAAAGGCAAAGGGGTCACGGTAGGTGGTCAGGACACCGGTTACGATTGGATTCATCCGGCCATCAAGAACCAATATCGCGGTTACCGACCCGGTGGCGACGCGGTTCATGACTACAATTGGCACGACGCGATCCATGCCATTAATCCACTCAACGGGGATAGTATTCCCGATCCAGCCAATAATCCGTGTGGTCTGGATAGTAATGTCCCCTGCGATGACCATAGTCACGGTACCCATACCATGGGCACTATGGCGGGACTGGCGCCGGACGAGCTGATCGGGGTGGCCCCTGAAGCCAGCTGGATCGGTTGCCGTTGTATGGAACGCGGGTGGGGATCCCCCTGGACCTATCTGGAGTGTTTTGAGTGGTTATTGGCGCCTACCGACCTGACCGGAGAGAATCCAAATCCGGATCTGGCGCCGTCGGTCATCAACAATAGTTGGGGCTGTCCGCCAGAGGAAGGATGTAATGCCTCCAATTTCGTACTGCTCGATGAGGCGGTCGGGCAATTGAGACAAGCCGGAATTTTTGTGGTGGTCTCTGCCGGTAATGAAGGTTCGGCTTGCAGTACGGTCAATGATCCGGCAGCGATCTATGCCTCAAGCTTTACGATCGGAGCCATCCGGCAGGATGACACGCTGGCCGGTTTCTCTTCACGCGGACCGGTTTTGGTGGATGGGAGCGGACGACTCAAGCCCGATCTGGTCGCTCCCGGGGTTAACGTGCGATCTGCCGTCCTTGGTGGAGGCTACCAAAATTGGAATGGTACCAGCATGGCCGGACCCCATGTCGCCGGCGGTGTTGCCCTGCTGTTGTCCGCGGTACCCGCTCTTGACGGAGATGTGGAACGGATCCAGTACATCCTGGAGGCAAGTGCAGATCCAATGGTTGACCCATCTGCGTGCGGACCATTCGATGGATTGAATGTGCCCAATGCCTTTTATGGTTACGGCATCCTCAACCTGAGTAGAGCCTTGCAGCTTGCTCTGGTTACATCGGGGAACGGGGCCCCGGCCGAGGCATTGGATTGGTCCATTAGCCTGGCGCCAAATCCGGTCGTTGGCCAGTTAAATTTGAACTGGAGTCAAAAAATAAATGTCCATCACATCCGGATGTACGATCAATTAGGCGGACTGGTGTTATCGACATCCATTGACCGGCAAGCCAACTGGAGTGCCGATCTGCAAGGAATTTCAGCCGGGTTGTATTACCTTCAACTACTCGCGGATCAAGGTTCCCGGACCATCAAAGTCATTAGGGATTAACGGAATGTTAACAATTTCTTAAACTTGGAGTCAGTAAAGAACAGGTGACTATCCCTGATCGTTTTAGCTAGATCAGTAAGAAATCGTGTAACACCCAAACCTATGAAAACATACATCTTACAATACCTGAGCTATATCCTGGGACGTCCTGCCCAGCAAATCAATTATTTTGAATCCCTGGAAAATGACCTTCAGTTGGACTCCATAGACCGGCTGGATTTGATTTATAAGCTGGAAAATATGTTTGGAGTAGAGTTGAGCTCGGAGGCAATTGAAAATGTACAGACAGTCGATGATCTCTGCTATGCTTTTGAACAATCAAGGATGGTAGCCGCTCACTAACTGGATCAGCTGATCCCGGCGGCGGCCTTTATCCGGCCTTCAAAATTTCCCGCACCATTTATCCCGGTCAGCTGCACCGGTCCGATGGTATTGATCGATGCCTCGTCTAAAGCCAACTCCACTTTCAGGTAGTTATCGGTAAATCCACTCATCTGACCTGGGAGTGTACTTTTTTCAAACAGGACATCGCGAGTATTGCCCACAAAGTTTTCGTAGAAAGCCCGGCGTTTCTTTTCTGAAAGTATGGTCAACATCTTATTGCGTTGTCTCCTCAGGTCCATAGGTACTTTACCCGCCATCTCATTCGCAGGCGTGTTAGGCCGTTCGGAATAGGTAAAAACATGCAGATAACTTACCTCCAGATCCTGGATGAAACGGTACGTCTCTTCAAAGTCCTGGTCGGTTTCTCCGGGAAATCCTACAATTACGTCCACCCCAATGCAGGCATGGGGCATCTTTGATTTTATGGTTTGCACGCGGTCAGCATAGTGATCACGACGGTAGCGCCGCTGCATTTGAGCGAGTTGTTTGTCATTTCCGGACTGAAGCGGTAAGTGCAAATGAGGTACGATGGTGCGTGACTGGCTGATAAATTCAATCACCTCATCGTCGCACAGATTGGGCTCAATGCTGGAGATGCGAATGCGATCAATCCCGGCAACCCCATCCAGTGCATGAAGCAAAGTCAGAAAATTGGTCTGGCGGCGGAACCGCCCGGTTCTGGCATCCTGGTATTTGCCAAAGTCACCGATATTGACACCGGTCAGGACGATTTCTTTCGCCCCCATGGCGGCTATGGCGTGGGCATTGGCTACGATTTGATCGATGGACTCACTGCGACTTTTACCTCGCGCCAACGGGATGGTACAAAAAGCACAATTGTAATCGCATCCGTCCTGGACCTTCAGGAAAGAACGGGTTCGATCACCAAAAGAGAACGACTGATCAAAGTGCGTAATGGACTGAATATCCTGTACTGCCACGAGGCCTTTGCCGGAGGTGTCCCGCAATTGATCGATGTAATTCAGAATCTTGAATTTTTCACCGGCCCCCAGAACAAGATCCACCCCGGGAATATTAGCGATCTCTTCCGGTTTTAGTTGCGCATAACAACCCATCAGGATGATCCGGGCATGCGGTGATTGCTGCAGCGCATGCCGGACAGCTTTTCGGCATTTCCGATCGGCAAAATCCGTCACCGAGCAGGTATTGATTACGTAGAAGTCTGCAGCTTCCTCCCAGGAATGGATGGCATAGCCGGCATCCTCAAACAACCGCGCTATCGAGGAGGTCTCGGCAAAATTCAACTTGCAACCCAGGGTGTGAAATGCTACGGATCGGGGTGTCGCCATGCTAATTGCTTGATTACGAAGCCGCAAAGTTAATGCATATTCGCATTACTGCCACCACCAGGCCCAATTCAGTCTCCCTTGTTTCGGACAATAGCGTATCTTTCAGATACCTCTTAACTGAAAAATAGCAAGATGAATCGGTTACTACTGCTCGTGGCAGGTCTAATGGTCAGCTATAACGTCTTTAGCCAGTTCTCTACCCAGCGGGAACGCGACAGTTTAAACCGCCTTTCCGCTGAAGACCACCGGGAGATGATGCTCCTGCTGCACATTGATTCCTTACGCCAGGGAGCTAACGGAAACGACATGAATGCTCCCAATGCCGTAAATTACGAGGAAGCCAAAGCCAATCCCTTTCCTGAATTGCCCAATCCCTTGGTTTTTAAAAATGGGAAAACGGTTTCCACTCCTGCTGACTGGATGAAGCGTAAACTGGAGATCAGAGAAGACTTTGAACGGGAAATATATGGTCGGATACCCAATAAATTTCCGGCAGTCGACTGGATCATCGTGAAACAGCGGGATACCATGATCGGTGAGCATGCAGCCCTTATGCAAAAGCTAATCGGTCATGTCGACAATACAAGTTTTCCGGAAATCTCAGTGGATATGGACCTAACGCTGGTCCTGCCGGCAAACGCATCCAGTCGAATGCCCGTGGTTATTGAGTTTTACTGGGGTCTTTGGCGACGACCCGGTGATACCTCGGTTCCGCAACCCTCTGCCTGGCAGATCGATTGCATCCGGAGAGGATGGGCCTATGCATTATTGCGCCCGAACAGTATTCAGGCGGACAACGGCGCCGGATTAACCCAGGGCATCATCGGACTGGTCATTAAAGGGCAACGGAGGAAGCCGGACGACTGGGGCGCGCTGCGGGCGTGGGCCTGGGGTGCCAGCCAGACGCTGGATTATTTTACCGGAAGATCGGATCTGGATGAAACCAGAGTGAGTATCGGAGGTCATTCCAGATATGGAAAAGCAGCACTGGTGACGATGGCTTTTGACGAGCGATTCTCCGCAGCCTATATTTCTTCATCGGGTGAGGGTGGGGCGAAATTGAACCGTCGCAACTACGGGGAGATTGTGGAGAACCTTACCGGGAGTGGGGAATACCACTGGATGGCTGGAAATTTTATCAAATACGGTGGCCCTTTAGGTTGGGATGATTTGCCGGTGGATGCTCATGAACTGATCGCGCTCTGCGCCCCCAGACCAGTTTTTGTAGGCTGTGGCAGCAATGGGGATCAGTGGACCGATCAGCGGGGTATGTTTATGGCCACTGCTGCGGCCGGTCCGGTTTATCGATTGTTGGGTAAAAAGGATCTCGGAACCGATGAGATGCCGGAAATCAATCACGGATTGCTGGAAGGAGACCTGGTCTGGCGTCAGCATGATGAAGGGCACACACCGGCGCCAAACTATCCGTATTTCCTGGACTTTTGCGCGCGTTATTGGCAGCATTAAATGAGGGCATTCATCAATTAACGAGCGTATTGGGCTGTCTATATTTACGACCGCTTAAAGTTCAGACCCTGATCAGCCAGCTCCTTGCGCAGCGCAGGAATTGCACGTGGTCCGATGCCATGTAGTTTAAGGATTTCTTTTTCCGTCAACGATGCCAGTTGTTCCAGGGTCAGGATATTTTCCCGCTCCAGGGCGCGGCGCGCAGGTGCACTTACCCGGGTTAAAAAATCAGTTGGAGGCATCCGTCCTTTTTCACAGAAAGGGCAGACAGGACACGAACTGCTTTTATAGTAGCGGTGCCCCTGAGGACAGATCCGTAAAGTTCCCTGACGCTTTGCCATCAGGATTTTTTCGAGCGCATGGCTTTAACTTTCTGCACCTGCTGGTCTTTTTGCAAGTTGTGGTATTCGTCCGACTCGGAGGCGACCAGGGCAATTTTGCCTGAATGGTCACTATGAACGCCCCATCCGTAGCGTTTGGTCAGCGGGGATGCCCGCATGCATGCCTGACCTTTGGAAAAAAAATCGGCTCTTGCCTCTTGCCATTCGACCGGATCGATTTCTTTGCGTAAGGCATGGCATTTAAAGATCAGGTCATCCGAGGTGTATTGGTAGGGATGATCGATCAGTAATTCGTACTGAATGTATGCAATGGTCTTTTGATCCCCTTTAATTGAAGGGATTTCCGCCTGCTTAACGGGACTGTCTTCTGCAATTTCAATTAAGGTGTCAAAATAATTGGTGGTGTGCTCCTTCATAAGAATTGGTCTGATGGGCAGCAATTTATTGGTTTCATCCAAAACGTGCAACAGCAGCTCCTGTGCAGCGGAGAGCTGATCAAATAAATGGTATTGATTTAATAGGCTGCGATGACAATTTTTCGCTGAGACATCATGACTTGCCAGGCATTGGGTTTTTGCATCAACATTCCGAAATTTTCCGGTAGTACCTGCCAGCGCAAACCATACTTGTCATTACACCAACCGCATTGGGATTCATTTCCCTCCGCAGTGAAATAATTCCAGTATTTATCAATTTCTTCCTGATCCTTACAATTGATCATAAAGGAAATAGCATCATTTAATGGATGGTGCTCGCTGGCGGTACTCATAAGCATGTATTTTCCTCCAAATAGTTCCATCTCGCACATTTCTGCATATCCACTTGGCGTATCACCTAGTGGTATAATTGGGCCAGAATTAAAATCAGCGTCAAAAATTTGTTGATAATAATCCAGGATGGGTTTTATTTGGCCATTTTCTGCACTAAACCAAAGGCTTGGAATTATTTTGTTTTGTTCCATAATTTATTGCGTCATAATAAGGTTAAGGACTATTTTTTTACTTTCTTTTTTGCCTCAAATTTTGCCTTTGCTTCCTTGACCCGATAGGCTACCATGCGTTCGATAAGACCGAAAGGTAAGGGTTCGGAAAGGGGAAACTGAACGGAGCCTTTGGCCCATTTATAGTTACATATTTCTTCCTGAAATGCCTGAATTCCGGATGGAGTGGGATAAAAGCCGATGTGATGGTCATAGGCAGCAAAATGGACCAGGTTTTCCGTCGACTTAAAAGTCGGCATTCCGTAACTTATGGTTTCCTTGGCTTCCGGTGCTTGTTTTTTTATGGTATTTCGGATAGCCTGCAATAGTTCCTGCATAGCCGGGGCAAAGGTGCCAATGTATTCATCGATGGTGTTGTAATTTGTTTTTTCCATCCTTCAAAATTGCGCTAATTTTTAAATTCAATGAAGGGGGGGTTGCGACATTCTCATGGGCAATTTTTACCAAGGTGTATTTATATCAAGAGTAAGAAAGAATCTTCGGGCGTATTTCTCCGCATCCATTCGATCTCAAGTTGTAATTTAACCCAAATTGTAGGAATGAGTCTTCGTAACTTTTTGGTAGGCATGATGGCCTTTGGGATAATGGCTTGTGGAGAACCCGCACATTTTGATGTATTGATCCTCCATGGCACGGTGTACGACGGATCCGGGAGTGAACCGATCCAGCAGGATATGGGCATCCGGGACTCCATGATCGTTGCTATAGGAGATTTGCACAAGGCAACAGCAGATCGGACCATTGATGCGCAGGGTCTGGCTATAACGCCAGGCTTTATTGACATGCATGCGCATCTCGACCCGATCATGGAGCTGAATGACTGTGAAAGTATGGTCCGTCAGGGCGTTACCACGGCATTAGGTGGACCGGATGGGAGTTCACCCTGGCCGTTAAAAGCTTATATGGATAGTCTGCAGAAGAAGGGAGTGGGTATGAATGTCGCCTACCTGATTGGTCATAATACCGTGCGTCGCAATGTGATGGGGCTGGAAAATCGGGCTCCGACACCGGCAGAACTGGATTCGATGAAAGCCGAGATCGAACAGGGTATGCTCGATGGCGCTTATGGCATATCCACCGGACTGAAATATCTTCCTGGTACCTTTTCAAAAGTCGACGAAGTCATAGAGTTGTCTAAAGTAGCCTCCAAATATGGAGGCATCTATACCTCCCATTTGCGGGAAGAAGGCTTGGGCCTGCTCCCGGCCGTGCGGGAAGCCATTCAAATTTCTGCTGAAGCCGACATTCCGGTTATCCTGACGCACCATAAAGTGATTGGAAAGCCCATGTGGGGTAAGAGTATAGAGACACTGGCTCTGGTAGACTCCGCCCGGGCGTTGGGGCTGGATATTAAAATGGATCAGTATCCATACACGGCCAGTTATACCGGCATTTCGGTATTGATCCCAAGCTGGGCTATGGCTGGCGGACAGAAGGTATTCAAGGAACGGGTCGCTGACCCCGTTACCAAAGACAGTATAAAAAAAGAGATCGTTTTTAATATCCTGAATGACCGGGGTGGCGGAGACCTGGACCGGATCCAATTCGCTAAAGTGGACTGGCAGACCGACCTGGAAGGTAAAACCCTCAAATACTGGTGCATTCAGAAAGGCATGGATACGACGATCGAGAATGGCGCAGAGCTGGTCATCCAGGCTCAGCTCAATGGAGGCGCTTCCTGCGTTTACCATGTCATGGTAGAAGAGGATGTCAAGCGCATCATGCAACATCCACAGACGATGATCGGTTCGGATGGTCGACTGGTCAGGCCCGGCATGGGACATCCGCATCCCCGCTGGTACGGTACATTTCCGAGAGTCCTTGGACATTATGTACGCGAAGAAAAGACCCTGACGCTAACCCAGGCCATCCATAAGATGACGCAGCAGTCTGCCGAAACCATCGGGCTGTCTGACCGGGGTACGCTTCGTGAAGGCATGCGTGCCGATGTAGTGATCTTTGATCCTGAAACCATCATCGATAAGGCCACTTTTGAAGCGCCTCATCAATACCCGGTAGGTATTTCCTTTGTGATCGTCAATGGAGTGCTGGCGGTAGATGATGGCCAGTACATGGATACCCGCTCCGGATTAGTGCTCCGGAAAAGGTAAGTTGATGTTAATGACCTACCTTGGTAACTTGCAGTTCATTTTTTATATCAAATAGCAGAATGCATATGTTGCGAACCCTCATTCTCCTGATGGTCCTCCCCATTTTTTTGCCTTGCAGCGGGTGGTCTCAGGAACCGGTCATGGCACCGGAATACATCAAAGAAATTAATACCCTGAAAGCTAACGGACAAGTAAAGCTGGCATTTGATCGCATTGAAAAGGAAGATGCAGAAACCGTAAGAGACATGATCCATCTGACCGAAATCCTGGCACCACCTTTCGGTGAAGGACCCAAAGGGCAGGCATTTGCAGAATTGCTGCGACAGGCTGGGGCAGATAGTGTCTGGACGGATCCGGAAGGCAATGTATTCGGATTGCGGAAAGGTACTGCCACCGAAACGGGTTACGTAGGGCTGGATGCCCATCTGGATGTGGTATTCCCGGAAGGTACGGATGTGAAGGTTCGCTATGTAGGGGATACCCTTAAGGCGCCCGGTATCGGTGATGACACCCGGGGACTGGCGATGGTCATCCGGATACTGAACGTCATGAAAGAGACAGGAATACGTACCCGGAAAGACTTACTTTTTGTGGGCTCTGTCGGGGAAGAAGGACTCGGCGATCTTCGGGGGATGAAATACATTTTTAACCAATCCGGTTTGAATATTGATTCCTGGATCGCTATTGATGGGGGAGAAATCGGACGCATCAGCAATGCCGGACTGGGATCCAAACGCTACAAGGTGATCATCCGCGGACCGGGCGGACATTCCTGGGGAGCCTTCGGTCTGGCCAATCCGCACCATGCACTGGGTAAAGTCATCGATCAGTTTTCCACAGCAGCGTGGGTTTTCACATCGGGCGACATTTCCAAAACAAGTTTTAACGTAGGACGGATCGGAGGTGGTACATCGGTGAATTCCATTCCTTTTGAATCCTGGATGGAGGTGGATATGCGGGCGTTAGATCCTGAGAACCTGGCAGAAGTAGAGAAGATCCTCAAAACAACGGTTCAACAAGCCATAGACGAATACAATGCCAGTGGCGTCAAAGGCAAAGTTGAATACGGACTGGAGCCAATCGGGGATCGACCCTCCGGTGAGCTTCCTTCATCCCTCCCCTTGATCCAGCGTACCATGGCGGCTACGGCCTCTTTTGGCGAAACGCCAGTACTTGGCAGGGGATCTACCAACATCAATATACCAGTTTCGCTGGGAATACCTTCGGTCTGTATCGGCCGGGGCGGTAAAGGAGGAGGCGCCCATTCGCTCCATGAATGGTATCTGAACGAAGACGGGGCAAAGGCCATTCAATTGGCGCTTTTGATCGCGTTGGCTCAGGCCGGGTTTGAAAATTAATCACCAAAATGACATTGATGATGAAGTATTTCAAGTGCATTCCATTCTGTCTGATTCTATTATTGGTTGGGGTTCTGCAGGCGCAGGATTTTCCGGACCGGGTCTGGCATGATGCATCCGATGAGGAGGCAAAACCCTGGCACAACGCTAAAGCGCAGGCATTTTACCGCTATCTGGTTGACAGTACCAAAATTACCGGTTTGATGATCGTCCATAAAGGCAAAGTCGTCTTCGAATTCGGAGATGTCTCTGAAGTCAGCTACATCGCATCCTGCCGCAAGAGCGTACTCTCCATGTTGTATGGCGAATACGTGGAAAATGGTACGATAAAGTTGAATAAAACGGTAGCAGATTTGGGACTGGATGACGTCGGTGGTCTACTTCCCATCGAAAGGACCGCGACGGTAGAGGATATCATTTCTGCCCGTTCCGGTGTCTACCACAAAGAAGGTTACCCCGGGGGTATGCAGGAATATGCACCTGAACGTGGGTCAGTCAAGCCGGGATCTTATTGGCTCTACAGCAACTGGGACTTCAATGTGGCCGGTTACATTTTTGAACAGGAGACCGGAAAAAACATTTACGACGAAGTAGAAGTGAAGCTGGCAAATCCTTTAGGTATGCAGGACTGGGATCGTTCCCTGCAACACAAACAGGGAGATACCACCATCTCCCGTTATCTGGCTTATCCGATGTGGTTTTCCACCCGGGATATGGCCCGTCTGGGTCTGCTGATGTTGAACAAAGGAAAATGGAAGGATCAACAGGTGATCAGCGCTGCCTGGGTGGACGAAATGTTAAAACAACGGACAACTTACGAAGAACTTAATCACAATGTGCCGGTATTCCGTGATTCCGGAGTCAACTATGGCTATGGATATATGTGGTGGCTGTGGGAGGCTGTGAGTGACCCGCGCTATGAAGGCGCCTATTCAGCCAAGGGAGCGATGGGTCAAAACATCACCGTATATCCGGCAATCGAGACCATACTGGCTTACAAAACAAAATCGGCCTACCGGCGATCCAATTCATCGGATGTGCGGATCAAGGTAACACTGAAAGCAGCGGAGATCCTCGACCGGCAATAAGCAACGATATCCGGATTACCAGATGGATTGCAATGGATAAATGGTTGCTTCAGATAGCTTTACCGGTTCGCCCTTTGCCTGTAGCTTTACCTGGCTAAAAGGCGCGCTCGGGAAATAGATCTCAGTCAGGACTATCGAACCATCATCAGCAAATAACTCGACGGAAGAAACATCGAAATACAGATGCATCTGAAGATGCCGGCTATCGCTTTGCCGGGGTGCCGTATGGATGGCTGAGGCAAAACGATCGGAGAAGCTGTGATCACCCGCTGCCATCCGGTCGCTGTAAAAACGATTGGAATGGCCATCAAAACCGATGCGGTAGGACTCCTTTGCTTCGTTTTCCAGCACAAGACCTATGGAAAAATCGCCGGACTCCGGAAGCTGGAGGTCAAGTTCCAATTCAAACATGGATGGTACTTTTCCCAAAACAATGGTGCTGTCAATAACGCCAGGCGTGGTTCGCAGAGGCTGCTGGCGCAATTGTTGGAGTGTCGCGACCGGATCACTCGCTAGACGGAACCCAGATTCCGTATGGACCAGTCTTAATTCACGTGGCAAGGTACAAGCGCTGCGCCAGGCCGTTGTAGGTACGACTGTGGCATACTCCCAATTGCTCATCCATCCGACCCACAAACGCCGGTCCGGGGAAAGTGGGGCATTGGACCAGGTCACACCGGCATAATCGTCCTTGCCAAAGTCCAACCAGACACCTTGTTCATTCGTTACAAAGGGTATAAAATCCGCGTCCGGGCTAAAGGTTGTACCGTCCCACTGACCGATAAAATACTGTGATCCGGATCCGCCATTCGGTCCGCCGGGATTGATGTTGACGATCAACACCCATTTTGTTTCACCCGATTCGGTGCATTGGAGAGGGAACAAGTCGGGGCATTCCCAGACTCCGCCATGCGAGCCAAGAGATGTCCCAAAATCACTCAGGTGATGCCATGACTTCAGGTCCGATGATCCCCAGAAAGCGACATGATCTTTTACTGCCAAAACGACCACCCACTGTCCGGATCCTTCATCCCAGGTGACTTTTGGATCTCTGAAATCCCGTTCATTGCCAGGGTTTGGGATGACCGGATTACCAGTGTATTTGGTCCAGGTCCGGCCTTTGTCGTTACTGTAAGCAATACCTTGAGATTCGTAATCATTCCGTCCTGCCTGTTGCTTCATGGGGTCGTGAATGGTGTACATGGCAACCAGAGGTGGCTGTGTCCCAGTGCCCAGTCCACTGGAATTCTTTTCATCCACCACCGCGCTGCCAGAGAAGATGTATCCTGCTGAATCGGGGTAGATGGCGATAGGTAAATTCTCCCAATGAACCAGATCGATGCTCACTGCATGTCCCCAATGCATCGGACCCCAGACATTGCTATCGGGATAGTGCTGATAAAATAAATGGTATTCACCATCAAAATAAACCAGCCCATTTGGGTCGTTCATCCAGTTTCGGGGAGGTGAAAAGTGAAACTGAGGACGATGTTGCTCGTGATACAGCGTATCGCCAGGTTCTGCATTCACCGGTAGTTGCTTTTCTGGTGTATTGCATGCAAACAAAATGGCCAAACAGGCGATCAGACTTGAGAACTTTAACCACATATATGATCCGGATTTAAGAATAAAAATACACATAAAGGAGATGGCCGTCTCACATAGAATCATCTACGGTGGATAAATCCAGGCGCATTTCCTGGACCAAAGGCATAAATCCGGCCTTTGTATAAGCTTTCAGTGCTGATCCATTTCCGACATAAACTTCCAGCCTCAATTCATGCAAGCCTTGTAGCCTGGTCCATTGGATCAGTCCGGTGAGGATCGCCTGGTTGATACCCTTTCCCCGGTAGTGCGGTATCACGTACATAAACCCGAGGTATGCAAACTGCCGGTGTTTACGGTTTGGTTTTGCTTCCTTGATTTTGGCATACCCGCAACCCACCAATTGGTTATCGATTTCAGCCACCAGTATCTCAGCCAATGGTGAATGGATCAGATCATGAATGTCATAATAGGTAATCGGGTCCTCCTTTAACGTCGGGTCATAAGGCCTTTCGGCGGTAATTACTCCTTGTTCGAAAGTAAGCAATGTGTCCAGGTCATCCATTTGTGCTGGTCGTATAATCATGTATACAAGATTTTAATTGGGTTCGGAAAATAAGTAATTCCGGGGGTATCCGGGCTAATCGGGTATTTGCCAGTCTGGATTTGCATCAAACACAAGCAGCCAATCGTCCGTATCCGGAGTTACCACTCCGAAATGAGGGTCCTTCCCCACACGACCGATAAACATAAATACGCCGGTACGGGGATTGTACCAATGCATACGAATGGTTTTTCCGGATATAGCGCTCAGATTGAAATACATGGTACGCCCGGAAGGGATGTAGACAACGTAATATGAGCCATCTATGGTCTTAGCAGAACAGGCGAAATCAAGCTGGCCAAATGTCCCTCTACCATTAAGAAGGACCTGATCGCTGGTGTCAGGAATAAGATTTTGCCAGGGAAGAGCATCAAACAGTTTAAAACAATTGTTGGCCAACTCCATGCCGGGGGTGTTCATCAGCGGTTTCCAGTTTTTAAACCAATAGCATTGATTGTCTAATGTGCCGGAGGAAAAGGATGTGCCGGCGCATCCACTCAGTAACCCATCGTACATTTTACGACGCATCCATCGCGGATCCTCATTATCGGCATAGTGAGGTACATCATGCTCATAGCTCATATCCAGCTGAAAGATCATTTTTCCTTTTCCGTATTGTTCAAGTTCAGCCCGGTAGTGCGGACCCCGATCTCCCAGTGAGATTTCTTTCCAGACATAGAGTCCATCGAGCTCCATAATAGACCGGTATCTGGGGTTGTCGGTAGACCAGAATGTTCCTGAGGTATTGTCAAAATGACCGGTCCATAGATGTTGATCATCTGCAGACCGGATGCCTGAAATGAGGGCTTGCATATAGGGCTCATCCTGATCTTTTGCATCGTTATCCCCGCCGGCTACCCAGACGATGTTCGATGACTCCCGGTAACGGCGGCCCAGGAATTCACCATAGGTGCGCATTTTATCCGGTGAGTTGTTGGCGCTGCGAACCTCATCCCACCATCCCTGACTTCCGTCGGTGAAATAGCCGAGGTAACAGGGCACGAGCAACACTAAAAATCCTTTCTCCCGGGTCATGGCCAGAAAGCGGTCCACGTGCTGAAAATATATTTCATTGGGTGTTGAGAAATCCCATTCAATTTGAAACGGGGATATACCCTGCCAGTAGGGAGGGTTACCGCCCATTTGACTGGTTGCATTGCTGATCACACTAACCAGTATGGTATTAAAACCACGCAGTTTTATGCTGTCCAGAAAGGCAGATTCATCTGCTTCGGAAAGCGCTTGTATTAATCCCCAGGCGGAAAATTCCTTGATTAAAAAAGGTTGCTGACCGGAATCGACCAGGTAACGATGATTGGGACTCAGGCGCAATGGAAACTGGGCTGCCAGTGGAATGCTTATTAACACTAGAAAAATAATGAGGTAGACCGGAGCATTTGCTATTACTGAAGTATAAGTCCCACGCTTTGTCATCTTAATGCTGAACGATTTGCAATTAAGATAAGCCTATCCTCCCATACCTGACTAGGCTTTCATTCTGACCAGGATGATGATAGCTGATAACAGGGTGATTGTTCCAGTCCATCCAATGGCTTCAACCATCCCGAACCGGTCTGCTATCGCGCCAGTCAGCAATGCACCCAGGGCATATCCCAGATCTCTCCACAACCGGAAAACACCGATGCTGCCGGCCCGCTGCTGCGGAGTTGTGTTCTGGGTAATGGCAGCCAGAAATGTGGGGTAAACCAATGCAGTGCCCAGGCCCAGTAAAATGCTCAGGACAATGAATGCATTGAATGAAAAGGCCCAAACCATGGAGATTATAGCCATACCTTGTAAGAGCATGCCGCCGATCAGCATATCTTTTTTATTCCAGACGTCTGCCAGCTTTCCGGTCCCGAGTTGTAAGAGTCCCCAAACCATAGGATAAATGGCTACGATGGTGCCAATTTGAGCCAATGAAAAGCCTTTACTCTTTAGTAATAAAGGCAATAATCCCCAGATCATACCGTCGTTCAGATTGTTCACCAGGCCGGCCTGGGTAATGGCACCGAGCGTAGGCTGCCGCCAGCTGGTGTCTAAAAAAACATTTCTCAACGTAGTAATGGTCGTACTTTCATTTTCCAGTTCGACATGAGGTGTGGTATCCCTTACCAGAAGCAAGCTGCCAAGCATGCCGGCAGTGACAAAGAATAATCCCAGATAAAATGGATAGGGACGCAACCCGTATTCGGAAGCGATCCATCCGGTCAAAAAAGCAGTCGCTCCTACTGCCAGATAGCCTGCCGATTCGTTGATGCCCATCGCAAGCCCCCTTTCCTTTGGCCCCACCAGATCGATTTTCATGACGACCGTACTGGACCAGGTGAGTCCCTGGTTAATGCCCAGCAACACATTGGCAGCAATGATACCATTCCAACCGGTGGCGAACATCAGGATTAATGGGACAGGAATGCCCGCCATCCAGCCGGCAACCAACAGTTTTTTCCGGCCGAACCGGGATGCCAGAATGCCCGCATAGTAATTGGTGATGGCCTTGCTGATACCAAATACAACGATGAAAGACAGGATAGCGGATTTGGCTGTCAGGTCAAAGTCTTGCTCTGCAATCCCGGGGAGAATAGACCGCTCCAGTCCCACCATACCACCCACCAAAGCATTGATGACGACCAGAATGGTGAATTGTTTCCAGTTTTCCCGAAGACCAAGTTTGACTGCCATACCGGGACAAAGCACGGAAGGATCTACAGGTTTTCCTTTAACATTTGATAAATAAAATCCGGAAGCCCGGACTGAATTTTAAATCGGATAAATTAACCCAATTGAGCACGAATCCGGCTCAGACTGACCTGGGTGATGCCCAGGTACGAAGCAATGTATTTTAAAGGTATTTTTTGGATGATCCTGGGCGCCTGACTCATCAATACCCGGTAACGCTCTTCGGCAGTACGGAATTGCAAATGCTCCAAACGCTGCAGGGTGTCGCAATAGGATTTCTCAACCAGTTTGTAAAACAGGCGCTCAATATCCCGGTGCAGGTCAAAAAGCCCAAAAAGCGGGTCGGCTGCCAGGGCAACAAACGTGGTGGGCTCGATCGCTTGTATGCCCTTGTTGCTTGGTTTGCCCGTAAAGAGGCTCTCGGCCCGGATAATGATGTCCCGGTCAAATGCAAAATATTCCGTGACGTCTTTTTCTTCCTTATAATAATAGATCCTTGCAGCTCCGTGATGAACAAAATAAATCGTCCGGCAGGTCTTACCGATCGGTTGGAGGATTTCCTGTTTTTCGGCAGGAATAAATGTCACCAGCTCCATCAACGCGCGGTGACTGTCTGAAGACAGCGGATGAATCGAGTTCAGATGATGAAGAAATTCGTTTAGTTCTTGGTCGGACACGATATCGGAATTTACACCGAATTGGGAAAGTTATTACCAAATCCTGTAAGGGAACATTACTTTCCGAATGCATCTTCCCTTTACAAGGTGCTGATCATCTCCACATCTTCTTCCTCGATGATGGTCCTACTGGCTTTCCGCAGGATCCTCCGGTTCCCGAAGGTGAAGACCATGAATGCCAGGGTTGCACATAAGGCCATCACTCCCGCCATGGGCAGGGTAGACTGAAAATGCAGCACGCTGACCAGCGCCGAAGCAGCTGATCCGATGAACATCTGGATAGCGCCCATCAATGCGGAAGCGCTACCGGCACTGTGACCAAAAGGAGCCATCGACAAAGCGGAGGCATTAGGGAAAATAAATCCCTGACAGGCCAGAAACAGGAAAATAAGAAAGATGGTCAGGAATAATCCATTCATATCCAAGGCAGCCAATACGGCCAGGGTAAGACCGATTATGCTCTGCAGGGGAAGGGTGACCTTAAGGATCTGCTCACTCGAATATTTGCGCAGGGCAAGATTATTAAACTGGCTCGCACTGATGATACCGACCGCGATGGTGGCAAATATCCAGCCATACTGTTTTTCACTCACCTGGAATATTTCCATGAAGACATTCGGCGATCCGCTGATGTAGGCATAGAGGCCGGAAGCGGCAATAGCCCCGGTGAAGGCATAGGTGAAAAACTGCGAGTGTTTGAAGATCTCCGCAAAATTTTGAAAAATCGACCGGGCTTTTAACGAATAGTGTGGATTTGGTGCTTTACTCTCCGGAAGCATAAAATGCACGGCTGCCAGGATGATCAGATTGATGATGATCAGGGCGCCGAAGACCCAGCGCCAGCCCCAGGCTGCGGTGATGTATCCGCCGAGTGTAGGAGCTATGATCGGAGACACGGCAATGACCAGCATGAGGCTGGAAAATATTTTGGCATTTTCTTCTACCGCAAATAGGTCTCTGACCATCGCCCGGGCGGCCACCATACCGACACATCCGCCTAACGCCTGCAGCAGCCGCATGACGATCAGGTAGTTTACCGATCCGGCCAACGCACAGCCAACCGAAGCTACCAGATAGATCGAAAGCCCCACATACAGTGGTCGTTTCCGGCCATACCGCTCCAGCAATGGTCCATAAATCAACTGGCCCACCGAGATGCCAATGAAAAAGCTGGAGAGCGACAACATCACCTGCGCGATGGAGGTATTCAGACTTTTGGCGATATCGGGGAATGAAGGCAGGTACATATCGATCGAAAAGGGACCGATGGCGGTGAGTAATCCCAGGGTAAGGATCAGATAAAAGCGTTTGGTGGTCTTACGTTCATTCATAGTGCGAGGAAAGATGCAAAGGTAAGATGCTGAGAGGAATTGTGGCCTTCAAATAAAATAAGCCGTTTGGAGCAAGCACATTTACCCGGATGGAAAGGACACACCGGTGACTTGGGCACAATACGCTATTAAGCCATCCTGTACAGGGATATCATCGGCTACCCTGGCGTATCGCTCTTGTTTTTGGTGGTAGAAATAACATCCACTCACGTGAGCCTGGTTTTCGTCGCTCACTGCCAGCCAGGCTTGGGTCAGATACCCTTGTTCCAAGCTGTCCGGCGCTCCACGACCTCCCATCTTGGTGGGTACCCAGCCGGGATCCACAGCATTGGAATAGGTTCCGGTCCATTGACGGGCCACTGCTTTAGCCAGGATTACCAGGTGTAACTTGGTATCCGAATAACTGGTTCGTTGAGCTTGGATCTTTGTCAGGCTCGGATCTCCATGGAGGTGCATGCCAGAACTGAGGTAGATCAGCCTCCCGGGCTGGTTGATGAGGCAGGTCAGCACGTAGGGTGCCAGGGTATTAACGGTAAATAACTGATGACTGGATGCCTGGTAAATGCCTGCATTGTGGATCACGGCATCAAATTGGCCCAGATCATTGACTTCGATGGCCAGTCGCCGGATTTCCTCCAGGTTTGACAAATCTGCCGTTAGCACCGTTTCTGCATCAGGTACTTTACGTAATGCGTCCTGTCCCCGCCGGGTATTTCTCGCATGCAATACGACACGATGACCTTGGTGGACCAGATGTTGGGCTGCCAGGTGGCCCAAACCATCCGCGGACCCGGTGATGAAAATGCGTGCCATTCAACTCAAAACATTTATTGATTGCTTGCCCATAACCAGCGCAGTCCTTCCGGCAGCAGGCCGCCCGGGTCTTTATCGCTGTGCACACCGTCGGTCCACACCACTTTCAGTTGGTATCGGGCTCCGGCAACACCTTTGGCATCCGCATTTTGGTTGGCATAGTTCATCGCGGATTCCATTTGTTGATTAGCCAGATACCAGTTGCCCCATTCATTGCTCAGATCGTGTGTGCCGTCCTGTAGAAAGATACGGATGGGGCGAATGGGCTCTCTCCGGATCAGGGCCGGATAATCCTGCCCTCCCAGCTTGATGGGATCTTCGTCAGGGCGGAATCCGATGGAGACATAGCTGCCGATGCCGCTGAACACTTTACGGAATACATCGGGACGGTGCCAGGCTACGGTGAAAGCAGCGATGGCTCCACTACTGGTCCCTCCTATGGCGCGCTGCTCGGGATCGTTGGTGAGATTGTATGATTGACCTACCAGGGGTAACATCTCCTCGACAATGAAGCGGGTATAGCGATCGTCCATGGCATCGTATTCCTGGGCCCTGTTGTCCGGATTGCTGGAACCCAGGTTATCCGGATAGGTTTCAGACCGGTTGCCGGGAGAAATGAAAATACCGATGGTGACCGGCATAGCTCCCTGGTGGATGAGGTTGTCCAAAACTTGTGGAGCACGGATCGAACCGCGGGGATTCGTGGCGCGGTATCCGTCCTGAAAGACCAGGACTGCGGCAGCCTGGGAAGCATCGTATTGTGCAGGAACATAAATCCAGTATTGGCGGACGGTACCGGTAATGATCTTGCTGTGAAATTCAAAAGGGCCTTTCAGTGTTCCGCTGGGAACTCCTGGTTGTGCAAAATGATCCGTGGTCAGCGTAATTCCGGTTCGGATGGTGGATTGAGCCGATAGGGATATACTAACGCAGAATGATAAAAAAGCAAGCAACCCGTATTTCATGACTTTTAATGGTTAATGCTAAATGGCTGAAGTTACAACACCCAAATCAAACGAGGCATGTGATCAAAGCGACTTATTTTTTAGAAACTCCTGAAAGACCTCCCGGTAAGGTTCTGAGATGTTAATCCTGTGGTTATTGATGATGACCTGGTTCCGCTCTACCGAATCTATTTTATTCAAAGCAATGATGTAGGACCGGTGGACACGCATAAATTGGGATTTGGGTAATTCTTCTTCAATTTTTTTCAGGGGCATCAGGGTTAAATAAGGATTTTTCGTGTTGACAACCCAGATCTTCAGATACTCTTTTAACCCCTCAATAAAAAGGACATCCTCAAATTTTATTTTAATTTGCTTATACTCGGATTTAATAAAAAAGTAGTCGTTTAGGGAATTTGCCGGTCGCTCATCAAAATCTTTACCCAGCGCAAACCACTTTTGAGCTTTCATGGATGCCTGGAGAAATTCTTCATAATCGAACGGTTTTAATAAATAGTCCAGTGCATCCACCCGATAACTCTCCACCGCATATTTATCAAAAGCAGTCGTGAATATAACTCTGGTTGCTGGAGGCAGTACTTTTGACAATTGCAATCCGGACAGATCCGGCATTTGGATATCCAAATAGATCAGATCTACGGTATGATTGGATAAATAATCAACGACCTCCAATGCATTGGAGCATTTTTTTTGTAAGGATAAAAACGGGGTTTTCAGCACATAGCTTTCAATCAGGTTCAAAGCCATTGGTTCATCATCTACCACCAGGCATGTTATTACATGATCCATTTGAAAATATGTTGGGATAAACAAAATAAAGAAAGAATACCAAATAACTTAAGCATCTGGTATTCTTTCATTTCAATGCTGGACGTGTGTTGCTAACAGTAAATGGGCATACTTCCTGTTTTAAACAATGAATTTTTTCACAGTATTTGCATGGAAGTTGACCCCTACGTGTTATTTATTCATAGGTTTATGATCAGCCCGAATGTTTTGCCATTGTTCAAACTGCTTTTCATTAAGGATTTTTTTGACGTTGGCTTCAAATTTTTCTTCCTCGGCCTGCATCTTCTCCGATTGGTCGGGTTCATAGGCACTGTTAGGATTTTGCTTGCCAGTGCCCTGCCTATTGGGAGGAGGACCCTGGTGGCCGCCGTTCATAGATGGTGGAGGACCTGACGGGCGTTCACCATTCGTCCCTTGTGGTGACCTTCTTCCTGCTCCCTGATTCATGTCTGGCTGTCCGGATTGATCTCCGTTAGCCATGGGATGCATCTGTTCATATTGCTTTTGCCTGTTTGTATAAAGCTTTTGAAGCTTTTTTTCCTGTTTGGCCGAAAGATTTAATTCGGGCTTGATTTTTTCAAACTCCTGCATTGGAGTGGACATACCCGGTCTGTTTTCGCGTTGCGGGATTTGGTTTTGCCCATTTGCAATGCCATACCAGGCCATCATTAGGATGATGACAAATAAAGTGTTCTTCATAATGCTTAATATTTTATTGACAATGTTATTGTATAATAATTGTGATCGTCGATCTCCGTGCCAAGCTGGTAGGCATTGGGATAGATCAGATCAAGTCTTTTTTTAAGATTTTCCAACCCAATGCCGGATCCGCTTATGTCGTCGATATTCTTAGGAAAGTTCTTGTTGATGGAAGTAAAATTTATCCGGTTGTTATCACAATTTATTTTAAAGGTAATATCGGAAGGTGTGGTAGCGGAAACACCGTGTTTAAAAGCGTTCTCAACAATAGCAATAAATAGAAGTGGGGCAACCATCACCTGTGGTATTTCTTCCGGAAAATCAGTATGTACGGTTATGTTTTGGGTGAAGCGCAGCTTCATTAATTCGATGAATTTGTTGAGAAAATCAATTTCTTTAGACAGGAGTACCTTTTCTTCATTGGTCTCATACAGGAAATAGCGCATTAATTTGCTTAAGTTATGGATGGCTTTTTGAGCATTTTGAGGTGACACCTCCACCATTGCGTAAATATTATTCAGGGCGTTGAAAAAGAAATGAGGCTGTAGCTGATATTTCAGGTGTTTTAATTCGGATTGTAATTTTTCAGTCTCTGCCTGGTTGCGGATTGCTTCGGATTTTTTCCATCGATTGGCCAGGCTCAGAGCCACTGCAAAAGCAATGGGGACAATGAGGGAAATAATGTCGATATACACAAACAGGCCTTTTGGCGGTCTAGGTCGTGCATCGTTTAGTGGTATCGATTGTTCTGCAAATAAATTGAAGATCAATTCCTGTTTTACCGTGACGAGCGCAGCTACCAGAACAAGGTTGATGACGATGAAATAGAGCAGCTTACGGGTAAAGAAAAATTTATGGACCAGGTAAGCATAATTGATATAAAACACCAGGGCATACATGGCGGTGGGTATCCAGGAGTGCTGGATGAGCATGCCTAACTCTTGCGATTGCCGCGACAATACGTAAGGAAATCCCAGCAGAATAACCCACACGAGCATGTGCAGCAGGATGGTATACCTTCTGTTGTCAGCGTTATTCATAGCGTAATGCAGTTATGGGATCCAGAGAGGAAGCTTTTCGTGCTGGATACCAGCCAAAGAAGACCCCGGTAAGGGTACATACGATAAAGGAGACTATTATGGAATAGAGTGTCACGCTGGTCGGCCATCCGGCAAATTGTTTTACAAAATTTGTAGCCCCTAACCCCAATAATACGCCGATCAGTCCACCGGTGATGCTGATCAGGATTGCCTCGATTAAGAACTGCATCAAGATATCTTTTCCTTTGGCCCCTACAGCCATCCGCAATCCGATTTCACGTGTTCTTTCTTTTACGGAAACATACATAATGTTCATGATACCGATACCACCAACCACGAGAGAGATGCTCGCAATGGCTACCAGCAGGATGGTTAACATCTCACTGGTAGAGCTAAAGGTAGAAAGCATTTCCTGCTGGGAAAATACATTAAAATTGTCGTCATCATTTTCTGCGAGATGATGGCTCTTGCGTAAGATCTCCGTGATTTCGTCAACCGCTGCCGAAGCTTCTTCCTCACTGACGGCGGAGGCGACGATGGATTGCAGATAGTCGACGGCGAGGATACGTTTTTGAACCGCTGTGTAGGGCGCCATAATGATATCATCCTGATCCTGTCCAAATGTGCTTTCACCTTTTTCTTCGAGGACGCCAATGACTTTAAAAGGAATGGAGTTGTACCGGATGGTCTTACCGATTGGTGAGCTACCATCAGGAAATAAATTTTCGACCACAGTCTGTCCCAGCACCGCCACTTTGGCATTTGATTTTACATCCCTGTCGGTAAACATACTGCCGTCTTTGAGACCCCATACCCGGATATTGAGGTAATCCGGGGTTATCCCATAAATGGAGGTAGGCCAGTTATTGGAACCATTGATGGATTGCCCGTTGCCATTGACCATTGGGGTCACATAACTGACCAGCTTCGCATTGTTTTTGATGGCATAATAATCGTCCAGGGTCAGCGACTGCATCTCGGCAGCTCCTTGTCTTACCCCTCCCATCATGCCTGCTCCAGGACGGATGGTCAGCATGTTGGACCCCATTTTGGAGATGTTGTTCTTAATACTTTCTTTTGAGCCTTCTCCGATAGCCAGCATAGCGATCACGGAGGCTACCCCGATGATGATGCCCAACATTGTGAGAAATGCCCGCATCCGATTGAGCCGGATGGCATTAAATGCGATTCGAAAGAGATTGATGATGTTCATCAGTCGGCATTTGGCAATTTAGCTAATTCTTCGGCGGCATTTAAGCGGTTGCTTACAGGCTCATCCCGGATGACTTTTCCATCTTTCAGTACAATCGTTCGCTTACTGAAGCGGACGATGTCCGGCTCGTGGGTGACAAATGCGATGGTCATCCCTTTGTCATTCAGATCCTGAAATAACTGCATGACTTCATAGGAGGTCCGGGTGTCCAGGTTGCCGGTGGCTTCGTCTGCCAGCAAGATCACCGGATGATTTACCAGTGACCGGGCTATGGCAACACGTTGCTGCTGACCGCCGGAAAGTTGATTGGGGGTGTGGTCAAGTCGGTCTTCAAGCCCTACCCGGGCAAGCGCTTCTATCGCGCGCTTTTTTCTTTCTTTGGTTGATATTTTGGAGTTATACATCAGTGGTAATTCTGCATTTTCCAGTGCCGTCGTTCTGGGTAATAAATTATAGGATTGGAAAATGAAGCCGATTTTTGTGTTGCGGATTTTTGCCAGCTGATTGCGTGAGAGGTTTTTTACCGCAGCTCCATCCAGCTGGTAGATCCCCTCGGATGCCCGGTCCAGACATCCCAGTATGTTCAGCAGGGTCGATTTGCCAGAACCACTTGATCCCATGATGGTCACAAATTCCCCTTCATTAATGGTAATGTCCACGCCGCGCAGGGCTTTGACGATCTGGTCACCCATCCTGAATTCACGCTTCAGGTCTTCCGTAAGTATTACTGGCTTTTTCATTTTGATCTTCTCCCCGGTGGTTTAGGCATAAACGGGCTATCTCCTTCCGTGGTGGGAGATAATGACTCTACCTTTTCTTCCTTCATGCTGTAGACAACCTCATCGCCCAATTGAAGTCCGCTCAGGACCTGATAATTGATGCCGTCGTTTTCACCTAAGGATACCGGTGTTTGTTTGAGGGCGCCGGAAGCTTCCTTAATCCAGACCATTTTACGCTTATCGTCCTCTCCTATTGGCGATGTACCGGCTGCGGCCGGCAGGGCATGTGACTGGTTATCCGTTGGCGGTGGCATAGGCGGTTGTTCGGTCAATCCAATTTGTTGGTTGTATTGCTGTAATAAGGCTTCATCCGGCTTAAAATTCAGCGCTTTCGCTTCAATGACCGTTTGGTCTGTCAGCTCTTTGGTGTAGATGATGATGGTTGCTGTCAGTCCGGGTTTTAATTTTAATTCCGGATTATTTGCCGCAATGATCACGGTATAGGTGACCACATTGGATGTTACGGTTGCACCCAGTCTTACCTGTGATACCACCCCATCGAATGATTCGTCGGGGTAGGCATCAACGGTAAAGGTGACTCGCTGTCCTTCTTTCACCCCGCCGATGTCCGCCTCATCCACGTCAGCTTCCACCTGCATTTTGGTTAAGTCCCGCGCGATGGTGAACAAGGTGGGGGTACTGTAACTTGCTGCTACAGTTTGTCCTACCTCTACCTCCTTGGTTAATACCACGCCATCGATGGGAGAATAAATATTCCCATAGGATAAATTGGTTTGTGCTTTCGTCAGGTTGGACTTGCGCTGTGTGACCGTCTGCTCCGCATTGCTTAACTGGAAGGCAGCTTGTTCAAAATCCGCCTTACTCACCACCTCTGCGTCATACATGTTTTTCTGACGCTCATAATTTTGTTGATAATAATTCAGCTCATTGAGAGCGGCATTGTAACTGGCTTCTGCATCGGTGAGAGCTGCCTGTAAATTGGTTTTGTCCAGTTCGGCTATCAATTGGCCTTTTTTGACCACACTATTGAAATCGACGTATATATTGCTTACTTCACCGGATACCTGCGTGCCGATTTCTACCTGCTCTACCGGTTCGATGGTGCCCGTTGCAGAAACTTCATTGGTAATATTTCCTTTCTTCACCTGAACGGTTTCAATCGTGATTTGTGATTGAGAAGTCCCGGTAAAATAACCGTAACCCCAGTATCCCGCCGCGGCCAGGAGCGCAATGATGATGATGGTTGTGATGATTTTTTTCATGGCTTTTATTCGAATCCGAGTTCTTTTCCCTGATAATAGTTTAACAGTTGTTCATAAAGCAATCCGGTGTATTTCACCTGGAGGTATTCTTGTTCCGCATTGATGTAGTTGGTTTCCGTCACCAGCAAATCCGTCGTCGTGGACCCACCGAATTCAAATTTCTTGGTGGCCAGATCATAGGACAGTTTGGCTGCATTCCGCAATGCCTCGGACGAATTTTGTTCGCTCTGATTGGTCACGGCATTCAGCCACGCGGTTTCGATGGATTGGTACAATGTTTTACTGGCCTGTTGTTTTTCCAGATCGGTTTGTTCCAGTTCCACTTTGATCAGACTTTCATTGGTCTTATTGGAGAATTTGCTGAAAATGGGAACACTGACGGATAAACCCACAAAGCTGTTCAAATTCAGGTTTAATTGTTTGGCGAAGCTGTATTCACGTGTCGACGTATAACCCGTACCCAAACCGTAAGAAAGGGATACCGTAGGATAGTAAGCCGCCTTGGCTATTTCCAGATCCTTTACCGTACCGGCTTTATAGATATCAAATTTGCGCACATCGGGCAGGTGATTGACGGCCTGGGTGTAAATGGCGTATTTATCCGGGATCAGGTAAGTCAGGTGCGCATCCAGAGCAGGTGTCTCTATGTCAAAAGTGGCGGACGGATCCAGCTCCAGAAGCTGTTTAAGCCTCAGTAATTGTTGCTGATACGTACTGGATGCGACAACGATATTGTGCTTGTTGGATGCTTCCTGGGCTTCCAGATCAGCGAGGTCTTTGCGGGCAAGTGCACCATTATCGAATTGGGTTTGCGCCTGTTGCAGTTGTTTCTGGGAAGACTCCAGCGTGTTTTGGGCAATTTCAATACTCTCCTTGTAATACAGAGCCTGAATGTAGGCCTCAAGGATACTCAGTTTAATGTTGTTTTTGGATTCTTCGATGTTCAGATTATTTTGTTTGAGCAGGATCTCGTACTTCTCGATTTGCAGATTTGCCCGGTTTCCGCTGTAGAGTGTTACGGATGAGTTAATGTTGATGCTGTTAGAGTAGATGCTTGAATTGATGAAGTCACTGGTGATGGGGTCTATGCTCGAACCGTTGGCAAAATTGTTGGAAACATTTGCCGAAGCACTCGGCCACTTGTTGAATTTGGATTGTTGATAATTCAACAGGGTCGTTTTTTTGTCCAGTTTGGCCGCCTGAACATTCAGGTTGTTTTCGGTAGCATAATCAATACACTGTTTCAGTGACCAGGATTGGTCCTGGGCCGGCAGGTAATTGATGGTGGTCACCAGGATCGCCAGGATGCAATAATATGTGGTGTTCTTTTTCAAAATTCTGGATCATCTGTTTGCTACAAAGATGTTCCCTGTTTAAGGGAGATGTAAAATGAAATCTACAAATCCCGGGATTCTCTCAACGTTCTGGGCAATCATAGTTACTACTTCGCATGAGCTGTGCGCGGTACAGATGGGCTGAAGAATGTTTTGGGACTCCCAATCCAATGGGAACGGTTAAGCATCCATAATCGATCTTGATTCTGAATGTTCCATGTGAATCCCCAAATCGTCCATTTCACACCCGATCGATCAGCCATAACTTTGCTTTATAATCGAACAAATGACCATCCCTCCCTACTGGATTATCCTGCCACTCTTGTTATTCGGATTCAATCAATTTGAAATAAAAAATGATCAACGCATGAAAGAAAAAAAATTAAGACACATTGGCGTACTGATCTTTGATGGATTCCTTGCCAATGAGATGACTGCTCCATTTGACGTATTCACCAAAAAAGATTCAAGTGGAAGTCAATTATTTGAGGTATCCCTCATTGCAAAGCAAATCGACTGGGTTTCCAGCGAGGAAGGGATCAGGGTATTGCCGGATTATTCCATTTCCAATTGCCCTCCGCTTGATGTTTTGATTGTACCCAGTTCTTTTCAACCGGAAGCTCAGATCAAAGACCAGGAACTGATCCGGTTTATCCGGGAACAAAATGAACAGACGGAATATACGGCCAGCCATTGTGCCGGCGCCTTTCTGCTGGGAGAATCCGGGGTAGCGGATGGCAGCCGGTTGGTTACCTATTGCGGAGGCAGTGAGTCCCTGCAAAAGGCCTACCCAAAGGTATTGGTCCAGAATGATACCCTGTATTCTGTCGTGGAGGATGGTAAATTTATTTCGTCCAACGGCAATCTGGTGAGTTATCTCGCTTCCCTCGATTTATTGGAAAAAATGGCCGGTAAATTCCAGAGGCAGCAGGTTGAAGAAGAATTATTAATCCATAAATTAATCGAACATGAATATTCAGAATTACATCACGAAAAGTGAACAGACAGCCTGGAATCCATTAGTGGAAAAAGGAGTTCATTATCCGGGACTTTTTGTCAAGTCCCTGCGGTTCGATCCGGAAACCAACCGGTCAAAAACCATCTTGTTGAAGTTCTCTGCAGGCGCACGTTATCCTTACCATGTGCATCCCGCCGGAGAGGAGATCTTCGTTCTGGAAGGAAGTTGCGAAGTGGCCGGTGCCTGGCTGGAGGCCGGCGATCATTTGTATACGCCCCCTTCCGGCAAACACGGTGTCTATTCTGCAGATGGTTGTGTCTTGTTGCTTTCTATTCCGGAAGAGGTTATTTTGCTAGAGTCATGAGGATGGAAAATAAAATATGCGCAACGTGTGGTACTCAGTATCCGGCAGAATCCGGAGAAAGCGTCTGTCTGATCTGTGCCGATGACCGTCAATATGTCCCCTTGGAAGGACAGCATTGGACCACAGCAGGACAACTTTCGGAGCAGCATACGACGGCTATCCAAGCGATCAAACCCAATTTATACGAGTTCGTCCTGGCGCCCACATTTGCCATCGGTCAACGGGCGTTATTGGTCTGTTC
>ERZ795053.1002-NODE-1002-length-36120-cov-9.366782_pt1 | contig 36120 bp, 34 predicted proteins | sample MGYA00375137_ERZ795053 | MGnify/ENA primary metagenome ERZ795053 (study PRJEB30182, sample SAMN05720284) | activated sludge metagenome | isolation source: Anaerobic digester | place: Hong Kong | collected 2014-12-17 ...
CGGTGTCATCCCTGCTCACAGGAACGGCAGGAGCTGCTGGATCCAATGCAGGACCCGGCACCGGGGTGCTGCCGCTCATGGATCCCACCTTGGGGCTTGGGTCGGGAACGTCGGATGCTGCCGTGGTCACCTGGGCCTCCATGCCGGCCGATCCCTCCGTCACTTGCGCAGGCTCGGGTTCCTGTGCCGGCACTTCGACCCGATCCCGGGTCTGAGAGACCATGTCGGACCCTTGGGTGGAGTTCCACCACCAGAGGCCACCGGTAAGCCCCACGGCCACGATACCGGCCGCGATCCATCCGCCAGCGCTGCCCAGCAGGCCTCCGCCCGCAGTGGTCCCGGCAGCGGCTCCATGGCCCAGCTGTCCGGCGATGTGCTGCCAGATCCCCGGGTCCACCGTGCTCTCATGTCCGTTGAACCGGTCCTGGAACAGGTCCAGGTCGGCATCCACGGCGGCCTCCACCAACTGGGCCTGCACCCCTTCCCACACGGTGGGGTCCACCGGCAGCTCGTGCCCGGTGAAGCGCTCCTGCAGGAGGCCGGTCAATTCATCCTTGCCTTCCATTCGGATAGTGCTCTACGACCTCCTGCGGAAGGAGTTTCCGCAGGTAGGCCCGTGCCTTCATGAACTGGCTCTTCGAGGTGTTCTCGGATACGCCCAACATCTCGGCGATCTCCTTGTGCGGGTAGCCCTCTATGGCGAACAGGTTGAACACGGTGCGGTAGCCATCCGGAAGCTGCTGGATCAGCGCCATCAGCTCGTCGGTGGTCATGCCGCTCAGCGCGCTGGAACTGCCCGCATGCAGGTGCTCGGCCTCGGTCAGGTCCACGCTGTGCGCATAAGGTTTGTTGCGGCGCAGGTGGTCCAGCGCGGTGTTCACCATGGTGCGGGAGACCCAGCCACCCAAGGGGCCATCGCCGCGGAAGTCGCCGATCTTCTGGAAGACCTTGACGAATCCGTCCTGCAGCATGTCCTGGGCCTGGTCGCGCCCGCTGGCATATCGCATGCACACGCTCATCATCTTGCGCGCATACTGCTCATACAGAGCCCGTTGCGCGATCGGGTCGCCCTTGACACATCCAGCCACGATCTGCTCGTCCGTCATGACGGTCCCGGGTGATGATGCGATCCACCCCCGATCGGTTGCCTGGGGGTACAAGGAACGCTTCCTCCAAGTTACGACACCGGGGGCCGCGGCCCGATCGGCCGGCATACCTTTGCACGCCTTTTCAGGAACGTCCCATGGACCACATCCGCAATTTCTGCATCATCGCCCACATCGACCACGGCAAGAGCACGTTGGCCGACCGCCTGTTGCAGATGACCGGCACCATCGCCGACCGCGACATGCAGGCCCAGAACCTGGACGACATGGACCTGGAGCGGGAGCGGGGGATCACCATCAAGAGCAAGGCGATCCAGATGGACTATTCCCTGAACGGGAGGAAATACGTCCTGAACCTGATCGATACGCCCGGTCATGTGGACTTCAGCTATGAGGTGAGCCGCAGCATCGCCGCCTGCGAGGGCGCCCTGCTGATCGTGGACGCCACCCAGGGCATCCAGGCGCAGACCATCAGCAACCTGTACCTGGCCTTGGAGCACGACCTGGAGATCATCCCCGTGCTCAACAAGATGGACCTGCCTTCGGCGAACCCCGAGGAGGTGAAGGACCAGATCGTGGACCTGCTGGGCTGCCGGCCGGAGGAGATCCTCAGCGCCAGCGGCAAGACCGGCCTGGGCGTGGACAAGGTCCTGGAGGCCGTCGTGGAGCGCATTCCCGCACCGAAGGGCGACCCCGAGGCCCCGCTTCAGGCCCTGATCTTCGACAGCGTCTTCAACCCCTTCCGGGGCATCATCGCCTACTTCCGGGTCATGAACGGCACCATCCGCAAGGGCGACAAGGTGAAGTTCTTCAACACCGGCGTGGTCTACGATGCGGACGAGGTGGGCTGCCTGAAGATGACCATCCAGCCCCGGCCCGAGGTGAAGGCCGGCGACGTGGGCTACATCATCAGCGGCATCAAGACCGCCAGTGAGGTGAAGGTGGGCGACACCATCACCCATGTGGACCGGCCCTGCAGCGAGGCCATCAAGGGCTTCGAGGACGTGAAGCCCATGGTGTGGGCGGGCATCTTCCCGGTGGACACCGACGAGTACGAGGAGCTGCGCGAGGCCATGGAGAAGCTCCAGCTCAACGACGCCAGCCTGACCTGGACGCCGGAGAGCAGCGCCGCGCTGGGCTTCGGCTTCCGGTGCGGCTTCCTCGGGCTGCTGCACATGGAGATCATCCAGGAGCGCCTGGAACGCGAGTTCAACATGACGGTGATCACCACCGTGCCCAACGTGGGTTACCGCGTCACCACCACCAAGGGCGATGTCATGGAGGTGCACAACCCCAGCGAGCTGCCGGATGTGATGCACATCGCCAGCATCGAGGAGCCCTACATCAAGGCCCAGGTGATCACCAAGGCCGAGTACACCGGATCCATCATGACGCTGTGCATCGACAAGCGCGGGATCCTGGTGGGACAGAACTACCTGACCACGGACCGGGTGGAGCTCACCTTCGAGCTGCCGCTGGGCGAGGTGGTGTTCGACTTCTACGACAAGCTCAAGAGCCTGAGCCGGGGCTATGCCAGCTTCGACTACCACCCCATCGGTCTCAAGGAGAGCGACCTCATCAAGCTGGACATCCTGCTGAACGGCGAGAAGGTGGACGCGCTCAGTGCGCTGATCCACCGCTCGCACGCCCACGAGCTGGGCAAGAAGATGTGCGCCAAGCTGAAGGAGCTGCTACCGCGGCAGATGTTCGACATCCCCATCCAGGCCGCCATCGGGGCCAAGATCGTGGCCCGCGAAACGGTGAAGGCCCTGCGCAAGGACGTGACCGCCAAGTGCTACGGCGGCGACATCAGCCGGAAGCGCAAACTGCTGGAGAAGCAGAAGGAGGGCAAGAAGAGAATGCGGCAGATCGGCACGGTCGAGGTGCCGCAGCAGGCGTTCCTGGCGGTCCTGAAGCTGGACTGAGCGAGCCCTTCCATGGCCACGCTGGGCCGCGGTCGCACACCTTCCCCGAGGAAGAGCAGGATACAACGCCAACCCTTGCGCGGCGGTGTTCAAGCAGAGGACCGATCCTTCGCCGATCGGCCCGCACCCGGGATCACTCCACCACCAACCGCATCGATCCGAGCCTGCGACCATCCTCGCTCAGGCGGATGGTGTAGATGCCGGAAGCAAGCCCTTGCCGATGGAGCATCACTTCACGGCCTCCCGTTCCACGCATGGTCCGCAGGGTGCGCCCCTGCATGTCCAGCACGTCGATCCGCGCGCCTGAGGAAAGGGTCTCGCTGAAGATCAGGTTGGTGTGCGTGGAACAGGGATTGGGCCGGGCCTGCAGGCCGACCCGGGACGGTAGCTCCTCGATCCCGATGTTCGTGTCCCCGATGCGCGTAAGACCTGTGCTGGTGGCCACCCAGATGTTGTTCTCCGGCGATACGGACAGACGGCGCACGTTTGGCCCTGCCAGGCCATCGCTGGTCTCCAGTTGGTCCCACATGATCCCATCGTAGTGGCTGACGCCCCCTTCGGTCACGAGATAATCCACATACACACCTGCCCAGACACGTCCATTGGCATCCAGGACCAGGTCGGTCACAGGGTTCAGCGTATCCGGCGGCGGCAGTTGGAACAGCCGGGTGTGTTGTTCCAGCACGTTGTTGCTCCCATCAAGCACGGTGATCCCACTGGCGGTCCCGATCCAGCGTTCGGTGCTGCCCAGAGCGATGCTGTTGATGCGCGGCGAAATGAGCCCGTCCGACTGGGTGATGTAGCTGAACGCATTGCCATCGTAAATGATGATGCCTGACAGGCCTCCGGCCATCCACACGTCACCGTTGCCGTCGAAAGCGAAGTGGTTCACTCCACCAAAGGGTACCTCGGGCTGTCCGAAGCTGGTGAACACATTGCCATCGTATCGGGTGGCACCTTGCACGGTACCGATCCACACATCGCCGTTCGGGGCCTGCTTGATGTTCCGGATCTGATCGCTCCCCAGTCCGTCCGCGGTGGTGTAGGTGGTGTAGGTGGACCCATCGAACACGCTCACCCCGAAATCGGTGCCGGCCCAGATGGAACCATCCGCCGCCACGGCTATGGCATTGATGCTGTTGTCGGCCAGGCCGGGGTGGGTGGTGGTGTTGTGCACCGTGAACGAACTGCCATCGAAGAACGCCACGCCAGCGGCCGTCGCGATCCACACGGAGTCTCCCCCCAGGGCGACCACATCACGACAACTGGAGCTGGGCAGCCCGTCGGCATCGGTGTAGGAGACCAGGGTCTGTGCGGGGGCCATGGTGCCGAGCAGAAGGGCCGTGATCGTGAGTCGTGCTTTCATTCTGATAGGATGAAGGGTTCCTGTGTCGATGTTTCCGAATTCCATACGTGCAGCACGTAGGAGCCTGCGGCCATTCGGGCCGTTGAGATGCGGATCAGTTCGTTGGTGCCACGATCGATCGCGCCAAGCACTTCGCGGCCATCCATGGACAGGACGCGGACCTCGAACGGTGCGCTCATGCGAACGATGGCGAACACATCCCCATTGGAAGGGTTCGGATAAAGCTGAAGAGGTTCGTCCAGGCCGTCGGTGCTCAAGGCCATGTTCCGGCTGCCGAAGGACGGGAGCAGCTCACGGAACGCGCCGGTGCCGTTGGGAAAGCGGCCCGTGGTGGAGATGGGATATTGCGTGCCAAAGGTCACCTGATCGAGCAGGGTGCTGTCCGCCGCGAAGAGGTACAGGGACTCGCCACTGGCATCCAGTGCGAAGTCCGCATGCAGATCACCCTGTCCCGGCTGCCCATCGGCCCACACGACCAGGTAGCCACCTGGAGCGACCTGCTCGGCCGGCAAGGCCCACTTCAACGGAACGTCCGCGTCGTCCGTCAGAAAGAGCCCCTCCGTGCTCACGGTCCCAGCGGTCCGGTTGAACAGTTCGATCCAATCATCGGCCTCGCCTTGCTCATCGAGGACCAGCCCTTCGTTGTAGGCCATCAGCTCGTTGATGACGAGCTCGCCGGCCGAGGGCAGGGTCAGCAGTTCGTGGGTCTCGAAGGCGGCGCGCACAGGGGAGAACGTGCCGGCCGTGGCGTTCTCGGCGTAGAGGTAGAACTGGACCCGGTTGCTGGCCACCGAGATCGTCGCTCCATGGATGCCATCGCCTGCTGGTCCGTCATCGTGCATGCCATCGTCCAGCATTTCCATGTAGGAGAACCGCTCTTGCTCCGAGAAGCGGTACGCCAGGAATACGGTGTCTGAGCCGACGATGCGGGCGCGGATGGTGAGGTCCGTTCCCACCGAGAACTGTGTAGGGGCATGATCGAGGTCACTGATCACAGGTCCACCCGCGAAACCAGGATAACCCTCCAGGTAAGCGGACCGCGCATCCATCAGGTCCCTGATGCCCGGGTAGTCGATCAGGTCGTTCACCGTGGTGTCCAGGTTCTGGTGGAACATGGCGTCGGTGTAGAACTTGTTCGTATCCGCGAGCACATCGGAGGTGATGGCGGCCTGCATGGCCGAGGCCCGGGCGTAGTACGATCCGTCCGAGAAATTCTCCTGGACCATGGTGCGCAGATGGGCCAGGAACATCCGCCGGTAGGTGTCGTTGGTCAGCAGGTTCCTGAACAGCGGACGGGGATGGACCAGGAACTCGTTCAACTGGGTCAGGGGGTCGTACTGCTTCGCCTGGGGAATGCTGAAACCGGCGAAATGGATGGAGGCATCGGTGAGGCGGAAGCTCGCGAAGGACATGTTCAGGTCCCACGGGATGGTGTTCCATGCCCCCGATCGGTCCTTGAACAGGTAGTAGTTCTGCGCGTAGCCCACATAACTGTCGAAGTTGATGAGCACCAGGTTCAGCGCGTGCATCCAGAGGGCACGGTCCACGTTCAGGAGCTGGTGGATGCTGTCCGGTTGCTGGTTCAGAACGCCGATCAGCTCCAGCAGGTCGCCCCAGCCATGTTCGGACTCCATGGTGTACAGGGGGTAGTAGGATGTGGAATCGCTGCCCGGTGCATCGCTCAGGTTGGAGTTCTCCCCGTTCAGGTCCACCTGCGCCGGATTCCCCTTCACCAGCACACCATCGCGCGTGCCGAAATGCAGGTCCGTGAACTCGGCGTTCACAGACTCCACGTTCGTGTACAGGCCGATGTAGACATCGTTCACGTATACCCTGGCATAGTTCGCCCGGGATGCCGGCATGTACTTCCTCGCCACCTCGTAGCTCAAGGCCTCACGGACGAAGGAAGGGTCCTGGATCACGTTGCTCAGCTTCAGCTTGTCCACCCCCTGGTAGCGCTGGCCGGCATGTACATGGTTCAGTTTGATGTTGAACGGGTTCTTGACGCGGTCCGAGCCGTAAGAGCTATAGCCCTTGTACCGGACGCCCACGTCCGGGATCGATGTGCCGTTGATGGTCAGGTCACCGGTCAGCCGTTCGTCCTCTCCCGCCAGGAACAAGGTGTCCAGCAGATCGTCCCAGTTGCTCTCGGCGAAGTAAAGTCGGAACTCCTGCACCTCATCGATGTCGTACAGATCGACCTGCGCCAGGCATGCCGAAGGTGCCAGCGACGCCAGCAGCACGCCAAGGAGCAGGTAGGACCGCATGTCGATGTACCGTTCAGCGGTTCAGAACGACACGTTCGAACAGGTGACGGCCGTCGGTCAGTTCCAATTCCACCAGATACCATCCGTTCTGGTGTGTGCCCAGGTCGATCGTGCGCTGCGGAGCAGGGCGGGAGACGATGCGCCCCGATGCGTCCATCACGGTGATGGCCCGGATGCTGGAAAGCGATAAGCCGCCTAGGACCAGCGATCCCGTGGTCGGGTTGGGACTGAGGCCGATGGCGGTCCCGGTGGATCCTTCCACCCCCGTATTGAGCCCGCAGGGGTCCGCACCCAGCAGGGCGATGATCCCTGCGTCATCGCAGGTGTAGCGGAACGCTTTCTGCGGCCCATCCGCATACTGCCACACCACGTTGCCATTGGTGTCCACCTCGTACATGTAGCCATTGGAGATGGCCACGAACGTGTTTCCGTCAGGCATGCGGTCGGATGCACTTTGTCCGCTGTTGCCGGTCAGTGCCACGTGGCGCCAGTCGTACGTGGAAGGCGTGAAGGCCTGACCCGGTGTGCGCGTGTAGGTGTATCCGTTCAGAGGAGGGTCGATCGCGTCGATCGTGGTGCCCGTGTTACCCAAAGCGGAGTTGTTCACGAACTGCAGGTACCCGGCGTTCGGCCTGCCTGGCTTGATCCAGCGCACATCGTGCACCGCGGCCGGGATCACCTGCGTGCCCGGAGTGTCATAGTTGTCAGGATTCCCCCAGCGGTACAGGAAGTCACCACCCATGCCGGAATTCCCTCCGCTGCTCGTGGCGGCCTCTGCAGTGGTGGTGCTGTGGTCGATGATGAAGATCTCGCTCAGCAGTCTTGAACTGAAGGCGATCTGGTCCAGGTCTGGATTGTAGTCGATGCCGTTCACATGGAACCAATCCCCGCCACCGCCCGGTCCGCCAAGACTGCTGACGGGCACATTGATGTCCATCCGTTCAGGGTGGTCGCTGATGACCACGTAGTTGGGCTTGTTCGGGTCCACGTCCTGGATGAAGTGGTCCAGCATGTTCCATTCCCAGACCACCTGGCCACCCGTGCCGTTCTGCTGGACCTCGATGATCCGCGTGGGGTACTTGTTCTGGTTGCCCGTGTAGCCCAACGCCTGGAGCGCCGCGTTCCCGGGATTGTACCACGCGATGAGCAGCACGTTGCCGTTCGGCATCAGGCAGAGGTCATGGTGGGTCACGTAGGTCGACGTGGAATACACGAACTCCCAGACCACGTTGTTGGAGGGATCCACTTCCTGCACCTTGCCGGCCACGGCTGCTCCGTTCAGTTGGTTCCCGTTGTTGACCACTGAGCGCACCAGGTTGCCGTTGTCCTTCAGCGCCATCGCATAGGCATTGGAACCGGACATGTTCCACTGCTTGGCGATGGTGCCGTTCTCATCGAGGAGTCGTGCCGTGGTGGAATTCAAGTTCCCGTACAAGACGTAACCGTCGAACTGTGCGGTAGAGCCTCCGGCCAGAGCGACCGAACAGAGGAGGAGGGATCTGGACAGGAGGGGAGAAGGTCTCATTCGAGAGGTTCAATTAGTGGCGTACTGTACCTGGAAGCGCACGCGTTGGACACGCAGGGTCAACAATGGTTTAACGCTGGCTTCAAGTGCCACAGGCACAGGGGGTCACAGGGCAGGCCCGGGTCCACAGTGGACACATGCGACCATCGATCCCGACCTCGGGAAGTCGGATCCGGACCGGAACGCGCTCCCGCGGCGCCTACTGCGGAAAGCTGAAGGTGAGCGCTCCGAAGAACCCGAACTGATAGATGCTGCTGTAGGTGCTGATGCCTGCACCCGTGCTCACGCCTCCCGTCCCGGCACCGAGATACAGTCCGCCGCTGGCGCCTTGGATGGGAGACAATACCTGGGCACCCAGCTTGATGCCGACCCGCTCGCTGGGACTGATCATCAGGCCCAGGCGTCCGCCCCAGGCGAACTTGGTGCTGGAGCCGGCGTCACTACTTGCCCAGCCTGCTCCCACGAGAAGCCCGCCAAAGCCCTTCAGCTTGTCGTTGAACGGGGCGTATCCAAGACCACCCAGCATCAGGTAGTTGGCCGTGACATCCGTGGTGAACCGTCCCAGGCTGGTCTCGATGTAGCCCGTGGTGGGTTGCATCTGATAGTACACCTCGATGGCCTTGTTCGGGCGGAACTCGTACTCGAGCCCGCCGCCGAAATGAGCACTTTCGTTGATCGCCCCTTCCCGCCAGGTGAAGCCCTGATACGTTCCGCCCAAGGGAAAACGGTCGCGGAAGGTGTAGCCCCCGTAGAGGTTCAGGCGAAGCACCTGGGCGCTGGCCGGAGCGGCCACGACCAACAGGAGCGTGAGGTAGGCGAACTTGCGAAGGGTCATGTCGATCGGATGGAGGCGCAACTTACTCCAGGCGGCCCTTTCATGGTCCTTTCCGGACCGAAAATGCATGGTGTTGGGCGGGCCTGTAACTTTCGGGAAGGCGGGCCGTCACACCCTTGAAGCCCCCCGGAAATGGAGCTTGCGGACTACAACTCGGCGGTGGACGCACATGCGGACGGGATCTTCCGCTTCGCGGTGAAGCACCTGCGCGACGAGGACCTGGCCAAGGACGTGGTGCAGGAGGCCTTCGCGCGGTTGTGGACCAAGCTGGATCAGGTGGAGGCCGCCAAGGCGAAGAGCTACCTCTTCACCACCGCACACCACCTGATGGTGGATGAGGTACGCAAACAGACCCGGAGCACGCGGATGGAGGAGCACCACGAACACCTGCAGCACACCAGCCAGTCCCAGCCCGATCTGAAGGAGGTGCTGGAGCAGGGCCTGGCGCGGTTGCCGGAGGTCCAGCGCAGCGTGGTGCTGCTGCGCGACCTGGAGGGGTACAGCTACGAGGAGATCGCCGAGCTCACCGGGCTGAACATCACCCAGGTGAAGGTGTACATCTATCGGGGCCGCACCGCGTTGAAGAACTACATCGGCGAATTGGAGATCGTCCTGTGAAGCTGGACCGCACGACATACGAAGCCTGGCTGCTCGACCGGATCGAGGGTCGCCTCACGCCCGATCAGGAGCGCGAGCTGGCCGCTTTCCTGCTGGCCAATCCCGACCTGGACCCCGGTGATCAGGACGAACTGCCCCGGGTGGATGCCGGTCCCGGACCAGCGTTCGACAAGGAGTTCCTGAAGCAGGACCTGCCTCCTACCGGGGCTCCCGACCTCCGCAACCTGGACCTGTTCCTGGTGGCACGGATGGAGGGCGACCTTTCCGCACAGCAGGAAGCCGCACTGACCGCTTTCCTGATGGAACGGCCGGAGCTGGACCTGGAGGCCCGGCGGATGGCGGCCGCCCATGTGCCCGCCGATCACCTGCCCTATCCGTCCGAGGTGGACCTGCGACGGACCATTCCCCCCGTGGGCATGCCGGACCGCCATCGCCTCACGGATTTCCTGATCGCTGCCGAAGAGGGTGACCTGACCGCCGAACAGCAGGCCGGGTTGAACGCCCTGGTGGCCGGTGATGCCAGTCTACGGCGGGAACGCGCCTTGGTGCATGCGGTCCGGATCCATCCGGAGGCCATGGTGTTCCCCGACAAGGACTCCCTGCGCAAGGGCGGACGCGTGGTGCCCTTGTGGTCCCGCACCGTGGTGCGCTGGTCCGTGGCGGCCAGCATCGCGTTGCTGCTCGGACTGGGTTGGACCTTGCTTCAGCAGGACACCACCGAGGAACCCCAGTTGGCGGAAGAGGTCCGCACGAACACGTTCGAACGTTCCGAGGAGCCCGTGGAACAGGTGAAGGACATCGATCCCGGGCCGGGCACTTCTCGGTCTGCAGGGGAGGAGCGGGGACCGGTGATCGAGCAGCACGGGACCGAAGGACCGATGCCCGGTAACGGACCCACGGAAGGATCGGCTCCGGACCCCGCTCCTGCAGTTCCCGGTGATCGACCTGCCCCGCGTGAGCTTCCCACCCGCATGGACCCGATGCTGGCCTCCTTGGACGGCCCCACTGAACGCCCCGCGCCGGTGGACGTGAACGTGGAGGAAGTGCCCATGCTGGCCGAGGCGCCGGACGCCGGGGCCGTGGAACGGGCCACGCCCACCTACACACCTGCGGAACTCCTTGCCGCCACCGTTCGTGGCCGTGTGCTGGAGGAGGATCCGGACACCCGGCCGCTGGACGGGAAGGACGCCGTGGCGATGGCCGACAAGGGGTTGGGGGCCATTTCCGGCGGGAAGGCCGGCCTTCAGGTGGAGCGTCGGGAGGGCCGGCGCCGGTTCTCGCTGAAGCTCGGGAACGACCTGGCCATCACCGCCAGCTCGGGCCGATAGGGCCCTCCGCTTAACATCCGTTAACGATCGTTCACACCGCAAGGGCCGCTCATCACGCGGCCTTTGCCGCTTGTCACATACACCGTATCCGCCTGTAACTCCTGCGGACTTTTGACCGTCCCATGACCAAAGACCAACACACCACCGACATGGAACGCAAGATCATCCGCAGCCTTTTCCTTCTGGCCACCGTCTTCACGATGGGCTACACCCGCGCCGCCGAACCCTTCCGCCTGGGCAAGGCCAACAACGAGAACAAGATCGAGCGCTCCCTGGAGCGCGAGCTGAACCGGCATGTGATCTTTCCGGTGATGGAGGAGAAAAAGGACATGACCGGCGAAGTGTTCGTGAGCTTCGTGGTGAACACCGAGGGAAAGCTCGTGGTCATCGACTGCAACTCGGCGAACCAGGAGCTGCGCAACTACGTGCTGCGCCGCTTGGAGCGCGTGGACATCGGGGACAACCCCAACGGCGTTTGGAAGACCACCCGCATGCGGTTCGTCTTCCGTCCGGAACGCGCCTGACCCCCTTTCCACCCAGAGCAGGAAGGCCCCGAGAGGGGCTTTCTGCTTTTTTGGCCGGCCTGTCTGTAACTCCCGGGCGACTTCCCCGTCACACCAACAAAGGACGAAACCACACAGCCATGCGCACACCAACCACGATCATCCTCATGCTCGCCTCCCTCGCGGCGTTCGCCCAGGAGGACAGCACCAGGACCGAAGGACTTGAGGGAAGGAGCCTCGAGATCTCCGCGGGAAGCAAGGGCGCCAAGGTCCGCGTCAGCAATCCCTATGATTCCCTTGAACAGGGCGACAAGAACGACACCATCCGGATCACCACGGCCCGGAAGCTCATCACCATCATCACCTCCCCACGGACGATCGAGCCGGAGGAGATCGATGTGGAACAGGAAATGCGTGAGGACCGCACCGAACGGCGCAACCTCTTCACCTACTGGAGCGGCCTGGAGATCGGGCTCAACAACTTCATGACACCCGGCGGCAGCTTCGACCTGCCGGAGGAGGACAAGTGGATGGAGCTGGAGGCCGGACGTTCGCGCTGGTTCGCCATCAACTTCATGGAGCAGAAGTTCGAGTTCGGGTCCCACCATGCGGGTCTGCTCACCGGCCTGGGGCTCGAGTTCACCAGCTACCACTTCGCCAACAACGTGCTGCTTGCCGCCGATGCGGATTCCACATACGCATTCACCGAGGACCTGCCCGGGTACAGCAAGAACAAGTTCCGGCAGATCGGCCTGCGGGTGCCCCTGATGTTCGAGTTCAACACCAAGCGGGCGCCCCTGCCCACCGAGGAATTGATCCTCAGCGGCAAGGACATGGACTACGACCGCAAGGGCAACTTCCATCTGGCCTTTGGCGTGGTGGGCAGCTGGTACTTCGACACCATGTACAAGCAGAAGTACCGCGAGGACGGCGAGCGGGTGAAGGACCGCCGGAAGGCCTCGTACAACACCCTGCCGTACCGGCTTGCGGCACGCGGGCAGATCGGCTTCGGCAGCCTGAACCTGTTCGCGGAGTACGGGCTCACCTCCTTCTTCGAGGACGGCAAGGGTCCCGACCTGGTGCCGGTGAGCGTCGGCATCACCCTGCTCGGCTTCAACTGACCCGGAGGCATGGCCTGGACGGGGCGCTGCGGAGGACTCCGTGGCGCCCCGTGCCGTTGTGGCTCCCGTTCTACCTTTGCCGCTCAACCGACCGCCACGCCAGATGGGACGCATCTTCGAGAAACGCAAGCACAAGATCTTCGCCCGGAACGCGAAGCTCAGCAAGCTCTTCACCCGCTTCAGCAAGGAGATCGCGATGGCCGTGAAGGCGGGCGGGCCGAACCCCGACTCCAACCAGCGGCTCAAGGTGGCCATCCAGAACGCCAAGGGCGCCCAGATGCCCAAGGACAACATCGAGCGGGCCATCAAGAAGGCCGCCGGAGGGGAGGAGGCCGACTATCATGAGTCCACCTACGAAGGGTATGGACCGGGTGGGGTGGCCATCTTCGTCGATGCCGCCACGAACAACCAGAACCGTACGGTGGGCAACGTGCGCAGCTACTTCTCCAAGTGCGAGGGCAACCTGGGCACCAGTGGCTCGCTTGGCCATGTGTTCGAACGGAAGGCGGAATTCGTGGTGGAACTTTCCTCGCTGGGTGACCGCGACCCCGACGAGGTGGAGATGGAGATGATCGACGGCGGCGCCGATGATGTGGTGCGCGAGGAGGACGCCTTCGTGATCTACACGCCGTTCCAGTCCTTCGGACAGATGCAGGAGAAGCTCGATGCCCTGGGCGTGGAGGCGAAGAGCGCCGAGCTGAAGCGCTTCGCCCTGAGCACCGTGCCGGCCGATCTGGAGACGGCCAGGAAGGTGATGCGGCTGGTGGACATGCTGGAGGACGACGAGGATGTGAACGCCGTCTACCACAACATGGACCTCACCGACGAGGTGGAGGCCGAGCTGGCCAAGGACCTGGCCTAACGCGAGCGGAACCGGATGTGGTAGGCGGTGCCCTCGCTCCCGCCTTCCACGGTCATGAACCCGTTCAACTGCTCCACCAGGCTCTCGATCAACGAGACACCCAGCGTGTCGTTGTCCTCCCCCAACCTCTCCATGGACATGCCCACGCCATCATCCACATAGCGCATGTCGAACTCCTTTTCACCGACCTGGTGGATCGCCAGCTCGATGTGCCCCTTGTCGCGTTCCCTGAAGGCGTGCTTGAAGGAGTTCGTGATCAGTTCGTTCAGAATGAGCCCGAGGGGGACCATCGTGTTCAGCTCAAGGGTCAGGCCGGGGTCTATCTCCGTGCCGTAGGAGATGGATTCACGCACGTCGTTCACCCTGACCAGCTCCGAGAAGAGCTCCTCGAGATAGGCGGCCAGGTCCAGCCGCGCCAGTTCATCTCCCTTGTACAGCTTCTCATGGATCAGGGCCATGGAGGTGACCCGGTTCTGGCTTTGATCGAAGAGGTCGCGGAGCCGGTCGTCCTCGATGTTGCCCGATTGCAGGCGAAGCAGGCTGGCGATCACCTGCAGGTTGTTCTTCACGCGGTGATGGATCTCCCGGATCAGGACCTCGATGTGCTCGTTCGCCTTTTCCAGCTTCCGCTTTTCGGCCTTCAGGGCCAGTTGCTGTTCCTCGTTGCGGATGCGTGCCGCCTTGAGGTTGGCCTTCATGCGTGCCAGGGCGGTGCCCAGCACGTCCTGTTTCCCGCGAACGATGACCTCGGTGTCGTAGTTGCCCTTGCCGATGGCCTCCGCCGCTGCGGCGTGTGATCGCAGGTTGTCGATCATCAGGTTGAACGTGCGGGCCATGTCTCCCGCCTCGTCATTGCTGGTGACCGGCACGTTGGCCCTCAGGTCCCCGTTGGCCAGGGTCTGAGCGGCCGCCCGCACATCGTCCACCGTCCGCCTGATCCCCTTGAGCATCACCAGGGCCATGACGGCCACGGCGGCGATCACACCGAGCAGGGCGGCGATCACGATGAACAGCCTTCTTTCCGCATCCCGCAGGTTGGCCGAGGTGCCTTCGATGATCCGGTGCATGGAGGTGACCTCCACTTCGCGCATCCCGTCCAGGACCTCGTCCACCAGCGCCCACCAACGGCCTGGTGGCAGGTCCGGCAGCACTTCGCCCCGCTTTTCGGGGATGGAGCTGATCATGCTGCCCACCAGGGCCATGGCGCCTTCGTGGCCCATCTCCTGGAAGGCGGTGAGCACATCGGGGGGCGCATCCCGCTCAAAGAGCAGGATGTTGGTCTGGTATTGGGCCGTGGAGGCGGCCAGCGAGGACTCCATGCCGGGGGTCAGTGCACCTTGGGACAGGGCGACCGTCAGTCCCGCACCGATCCGGCCCATCCAAAGCTTGGCGTTCAACAGGCTCAGGTGGGCGTAGAACCGGTCCTTGGTCTCCGGGTCAAGGGCCACCTTTCCCTGCCGGCCGAGCTCGTCCAGCCAGCCTTCCACCAGCCCCTGGTACTCGTTCGCCGCTTCCCTGGGTCCGATCCGGCGCTCCGCCACGCGCTGCCGGAGGACCTGCAGCCCGGCCAGTCCGGCCGGTTCACGGGTGGCGCCCACTTCCGGGCGCACTGCCGAACGCACGGCGCGGAGGGCCTCGTCCGTGCGGCTGGCCATGAGCTCCAGTTCCATGGGGCGTACCTGAAGGCCGCACAAGGCCCCGACCGACATCAACTGTTCGTGCTGCAGGGCATGCACGACCTCGGACAGCAGGGCGATGCGGGCGGACTGATCGCGGATGTACTGCAGCACATCGCGCCGTTTGATGCTCGAATCGACCTGCTTCCCGATCAACAGCACCATGCCGAGCACGGGAATGCCCAGGGTGATGAGGAACTTGGTGGGGATCGGCAGATCGGCGAAGCGCCAGCGCATGACCGACGAAAGTAAGCCACCGCTCCAAGCCGCTCCGGCTAACTTAGCCGCCGCCCCGAAGGGGCCATCACCATGGCGACGAAGGAACGGTTCGAAGCGCTCGAAGGTCTGAAGGCCCGGGCGTTGGAAGGCGGCGGTGCAGCACGCATCGAGGCCCAGCACAAGAAGGGCAAGCTCACCGCCCGGGAACGTGTCGACCTGCTGTTGGACGAGGGCTCGTTCCAGGAGGTGGGCATGCTGGTGACCCATCGTTCAAGCAACTTCGGTCTCGACAAACAGAAATTCCTGGGCGATGGCGTGGTCACCGGATACGGCACCATCGACGGGCGGCTCGTGTACGTCTTCTCACAGGACTTCACCGTGCTGGGTGGGTCTTTGGCGGAGGCCCATGCGCAGAAGATCTGCCGGATCATGGACCTGGCCATGCAGAATGGCGCCCCGGTGATCGGCCTCAACGATTCGGGCGGTGCACGGATCCAGGAGGGCGTGGTGTCCCTGGGCGGCTATGCCGACATCTTCTACCGCAATGTGCGCAGCAGTGGCGTGGTGCCCCAGATCAGCGCCATCCTGGGGCCCTGTGCCGGTGGTGCGGTGTACAGCCCGGCGCTCACCGACTTCGTGCTCATGACCGAAGGCACGAGCTACATGTTCGTGACCGGTCCCAACGTGGTGAAGACCGTGACCCATGAGGAGGTGACCTCCGAGGAGTTGGGTGGGGCCATGACCCACGCCAGCAAGAGCGGGGTGGCCCACTTCACCGCTCCCAACGAGATCGATGCCATCGCGCAGCTGCGCCGCCTTGTGGGCTATCTGCCCTCCAACTGCGAGGAGGACCCGCCGACCCTGCCCTTCACACCGGGTGATGAGCTGCGTCCCGAACTGGACACCATCATTCCCGAGAACCCCAACCAGCCCTACGACATCCGGGAAGTGCTGAACGCGGTGATCGACCCGGGCAGCAGCATGGAGGTGCATGCGGAATTCGCCCGGAACATGGTGATCGGCTTCGCCCGGGTGGCCGGACGTGTCGTGGGCTGCGTGGCCAACCAACCCGCCACCCTGGCCGGGGTATTGGACATCGACGCCTCCACCAAGGCCGCCCGCTTCGTGCGCTTCTGTGATGCCTTCAACATTCCGCTGCTCGTGTTCGTGGACGTGCCCGGGTTCCTGCCCGGGACCGACCAGGAATGGAACGGGATCATCGGCCATGGCGCCAAGCTGCTCTACGCCTTCAGCGAGGCCACGGTGCCGCGCATCACGGTCATCACCCGCAAGGCCTACGGTGGTGCTTACGACGTGATGAACTCCAAGCACATCGGGGCCGATATGAACTATGCGTGGCCCTCGGCGGAGATCGCCGTGATGGGCGCCAAGGGCGCTGCGGAGATCATCTTCAAACGGGAGATCGCCGAAGCGGATGACACCGCGGCGAAGTGGAAGGAGAAGGAACTGGAGTACCAGGAGAAGTTCGCCAACCCCTACGAGGCCGCTGCGCGTGGCTTCATCGACGAGGTGGTGCGCCCCAGCGAGACACGCATCAAGTTGATCCATGCCCTGCGCATGCTGGAGAACAAGGTGGACAAGCTTCCCCGGAAGAAGCACGGCAACATCCCGTTGTGAGCCGTTCCGCCCGACGTTTCCTGCTTGGCTGGGCGCTGCTGGCGCCCCTGTGGATGGCGGGACAACTGGATAGTCTTCTCGGTGTGCTCCCGCTGACCTCCGGGGAGGAACGCATACGGACCCTGGGCGAGATCGCCTGGCAGCTCGGCTTTTCGGATCCCGGTGCGGCATTGGTCCATGCCCGTGAGGCGGACAGTCTGGCCCGCGGTCTCAGTGACCCGGCCCTGGAGGCACAGGCCGCCAACGACCTGGCCATCGCGGAGCACCGGCTCGGCCGTGTCCGGGAGGCCATCGTGCACAACCGGAGGTCCCTCGCATTGCGCGTCGCCATCGGCGACAGTGCCGGAGTGGGGTCGTCCAGCTCCAAACTGGGGTCGGCGTACAACGAACTGGTGCAGCTCGATTCCGCGCTCTATTTCCACCTGCGCGCCCTGCGGATCTTCGGTGACGCCGGGGACAGCCTCCGCGGTGGACAGACCCTGGGGAACCTGTCCAGGGTGTACGAGTTGCTTGGCGAGATCGAGGTCGCCGACTCGGTGGCCCGCCAGGCCGTTTCCTATCTCCACCGGGCGCCGGACTATCCCAAGGCCATGGCGCTGGCCCAATGGTCGAACCTGCTGCTGAAACAGCAGCGCTACGCGGAGGCCGAGGAGCAAGGAGAAATGGCCATGGAGCTTTTCTCCAGGATCGGTGCGCGCAGCGAACTGGCCGGACTGGCGAACAACCTGGGCGTGATGGCGCGCGACCGGGGCGATGCGGAACGCGGCGCCTACTACTACAGGCTCGCGCTCGAGGCCGCAGAGCAGGCCGATGATCGCAATGGGGCCACCCACTACAGCATCAACCTGGCCAATGTACTGGCCGACCAGGGCCGGCTGGAGGAGGCCTTGGCCCGGTACCGGGAGGCGCTCGTCACCAGCCGGAGGGAGGGCTATGGCCGGTTGGAGGAGGTGGCCTTGGAAGGTCTGGTGATCGCCTTGGAACGCAGCGGTCGCACGAAGGAGGCGCTCCGCGAACAACGGACCCTGATGGTGCTGAAGGACAGCCTCCGCTCGGCCGAGCGACTGGAACAACTGGCCGACATGGAGGTGAAGTACAGCACGGAGCGCACGGAGCGCGAACTGGCGGAGGAGCGTGCCAGCAGCGCGGTCCAGAAGGCGGAACTGGAACGCCAACGCGCCAGGAACCTGGTCCTTGCGGGTGGTCTGGGGCTCGTCCTCCTGCTGGCCATCGGTGCCGTGCTGGTTCAGCGTGCGCGCGCCCGCCACAGGCTGCAACAGAACGTGATCGCGGAACGGGAGAAGGGCATCGAGGCCGCCATCGCCTCGGCGGAGGAGGAGCGGCGGAGGATCGCCCGCGAGTTGCACGACGGCGTGGGCCAGCAGCTTGGTGGCCTTCGGATGCAGGCGGAGCGTTTTGCCCTTTCCGAAGCCGTCGAAAGCTCCCAGGTGACCGGGTTGGTGGAGGCCATCGCCGCCGCCGGTACGGAGGTGAGGCGCATTTCCCATGGCATGATGCCGAAAGCCCTGGCCGAGGTGGGCCTGGTGCCCGCGCTGCGGGACATGCTCGGCCATGCCTTTCCGGAAGGCGTGGCGGAGTTCGACCATCATGGCCTAGAGGCCCGGTTGCCTGAACACGTGGAGGTGGGCCTGTTCCGGGTGACACAGGAGCTGGTGAACAACATCGTGAAGCACTCCGGGGCCACTTCCGTATCGGTGCAGCTGAGCAGGCTGAAGGACCGGGTGGTCCTTCTGGTCGAGGACAACGGGCGTGGGTTCGATCCCCAGCATGCCGGCACCGGTCTGGGCATGCGGACCCTGGCCGATCGGGTCCGTATCATGGACGGGAGGTTGGACATCGACAGTGCTCCGGGTAGCGGAACACGGGTCACCATCCGGGTCCCGGTACCTGCCTAGTTTTGGGCGCCCGGTCCACATCGTAGTCGGACCGCGGGCCCGATCCAGGCATGACCGAGCACAACGACATCATCCGGGTACTCCTCGTCGACGACCATCGCATCATTCTGGATGGTCTGCTGGGTCTGTTCGGGCCGGGGTCGGGGGTGGAATGTGTGGGCACGGCCTCCAACGGAGAGGAGGCCTTGGAGATGGTGGGCCATCTGGCCGTGGACGTGGTATTGATGGACCTGGACATGCCGGTGATGGACGGACTCGAGGCCACCGGGCGCATCAAGGCGCTGGGACCAGGGGTCAAGGTGATCATCCTGAGCATGCACGATGAGCCGGCGATGGTGCAGCGCGTCATGGACCTGGGTGCCGATGGCTACCTGGTGAAGAACTGCGGCCGGGATGAGTTGCTGCTGGCGATTCGCGACGTGCACCTCGGCCGGCGGCATTTCGGCAGTGCCCTGCTGGAGGGGTTGCTCGAGCATCGGAAGGAGGCCGCGTCCGAGCGGGGTGCGCTCAAGGACCTGAGCGAACGGGAGCAGGAGGTCCTTGCCGCGCTCGCGGAAGGGCTTACCAACAAGGAGATCGGCGAGCGGCTCTTCATCTCGCCACGCACGGTGGATACGCATCGGACCAACCTCATGAAGAAGCTGGACGTGCACAATGTGGCCGGCCTGGTGCGACTGGCCATCAAGGCCGGCTTGGTGAAATAAGCCCCGGTACACATCGTGGACCGCCGATCGTCCGCGAGCGGGTTCCCGGACCCGCGGCCACCGGCCGTATCTTGTACCCTTCATCCGAACGACCCCGATCATGATCCTAAAGAGCCTACCCCTGCTTGCCGCCGGCATCCTCTTCACCGCCCCGCACGAGGAACTCCGAGACATGTCCATTGGCGACCCCCTGCCAGCGGCCGACGTACGGATGACCGACGTCAGTGCCAAGGAGATGACCCTGCAGCAATTGGCCAAGGAGAATGGTCTGCTCGTGATCTTCTCCTGCAACACGTGCCCCTTCGTGGTGGGCACCGATGACAGCGAAGGCTGGGAGGGACGCTACCCGGAACTGGGGTCACACTGCAGGAAGAACGGTATCGGCATGGCGCTGGTGAACAGCAACGAGGCCAAGCGCGACAAGGGTGATGGGCTGGCGGACATGCAGCGTCACTATCGCGACAAGGGCTACAACCACTATTACCTGCTGGACCAGGACCATGTGGTGGCCGATGCCTTCGGTGCACGCACCACTCCGCATGTGTTCCTGTTCGACAAGGACCTGAAGCTGGTCTACAAGGGAGCCATCGACGACAACGTGGAAAGCGCGTCGGCCGTCAAGGAGCATTGGTTGCGGGATGCCATTGATGCCATGCTCGCAGGAGGGACCATCGAGCCCAACAGCACCCGGAACATCGGTTGCAGCATCAAGCGCGTGGCGCACACACATTGAGGTAAGGGGCGTTCCTCGATCGTGGAAAACCCGCTCCTGCAGCGTGGCATGGGACCCGTTCCTTTGTGGCAAAGGACGTGGGAATGAACGTACTTCTGATCGGCGGCGGTGGGCGCGAACATGCGATGGCGTGGAAGATCGCCCAGAGCTCGCTGCTGGATGAACTGCACGTGCTTCCCGGGAACCCGGGGACGGTCCGGCATGGCCGGCCGGCCTCGTTCGACCTGAACGACCAGGAGGCCCTGTGTGCGTTCCTTCTCGACAAGAAGATCCGCATCGTTGTCGTGGGCCCCGAGGGCCCCTTGGTCGAAGGGCTGCACGATCGCATCGCGGACGACCCCCGTTTGTCGGGAGTGACCGTCATCGGTCCGCGCAAGGAAGGCGCACGGTTGGAGGGGAGCAAGGAGTTCGCCAAGGAGTTCATGCTCAGGCACAACATCCCGACCGCGGCCTTCCGGGCGTTCCGAAAGGGCGAACTGACCGAGGCGATCGCCCATCTGGACCGGATGCGCCCGCCGTATGTGCTCAAGGCCGATGGCCTTGCCGCAGGCAAGGGGGTGATCATCACCAGCGAACGCAAGGAGGCCGAACAGGTGCTCAAGGAGATGTTGGAAGGAGGCCGGTTCGGGACCGCCGGGGAGCGCGTGGTGATCGAACAGTTCCTGGATGGCGTGGAACTCTCGGCCTTCCTGATCACCGATGGCTCGGCGTTCAAGATGCTGCCGTCCGCCAAGGACTACAAGCGCGTCGGTGATGGTGACACCGGTCCCAACACCGGGGGCATGGGTGCGGTATCCCCGGTGCCCTTCGCGGACAAGGATTTCATGCAGAAGGTGCATGACCGCATCGCCGCGCCGACCGTTCGGGGACTGCGCGCCGAGGGGATCCCGTACCAGGGGTTCCTGTTCATGGGGCTCATGAACGTGAACGGGGAGCCCTATGTGATCGAGTACAACGTGCGCCTGGGCGACCCGGAGACCCAGGTCATCCTTCCACGCCTACGGTCGGACCTCCTCGACCTCTTCGAGGGGATCGCGACCGGAACGCTGAGCGAACGGCATGTGGATGTGGATGACCGGACCGCCGTCACCGTGGTCCTGGCTTCGGAGGGCTATCCGGGCGGCCATGAGAAAGGACGGCCCATCGTCGGGCTCGACCTGGTGCGCGAAGCCTTCGTGTTCCAGGCAGGGACCAAGACCTTGGGGGAGGACCTGGTGACCGATGGGGGCAGGGTGCTGTCGGTGACCTCCTTCGGCAAGGACATCGAGCATGCGATCGCCAATACTTACAAGAGCGCGGCGCTGGTCGCTTTCGAAGGCAGGATGTTCCGAAGTGACATCGGCCACGACCTTGTCCGCAAGCCGACCCTTGTCAAGGGTGGTGCGTCGTGAGGACCGGGCTCAGGCCAGCTCGTTCCGCTCCTTCGCCCGCCGGTTGAACCGCGCCTGGAGCATGAGCCAGTACAAGGCACCGAACCCCAGGATCAGCGAGAACAGGATGATGGGCAGCCAGCCGAAGGGCACGAGCAACCAATCGAAGGTGGCCTCTAGGAACCGGGCGATGCTGAAGAACACCTCTTGCATGGAGTTGGTCGATTGGGTGGTAAAGATAGGCCTGTGAGCGCAATGCACTGATCGCGGCCAGCATGCTCCTTCGCTCCTTCCGCCATGACCGCCCTGCCGGGTTTCTCCTGCTGTTGGTGCTGGTCCCGCTCCTTTGGATACCCGAGTTCCGGGATCCGGGGGTGCTTTCCGGTGAGGTGGACATGCCGCTCCAAGCCCTGCTTTCATGGCTCTTCGGACAGCGGGAGTGGGTGGCGCCAGCGGCAGGACTGTTGGCCACCCTGTGGACCGTTTACCTGCTGGACCGGACGGTCAACGAACGTGAGTTCCACGAGCGACCGTCACGCATCGCTGCCTTGCTGTTCGTGCTGCTGCTGGTGATGGGGCCGTCCGGGACCCATGTGGGACCGGCCACGTTCGGCATACCGTTCGCCTTGATGGCCATGGCAAGGGTCGTACAGGTGTCCGGCGACAGCAAGGCCCTGGCAGCGTTGTTCGACGCAGGAACGTTGATCGGGATCGCAGCCCTGTTCCACCTGCCGTTCGCCCTGCTCCTGGTCTCCACCTGGGCCACGGTGTCGGTGCTTCGCCCCTTCGCCTGGAGGGAGTTCGTGGTTCCCTTGATCGGGTGTTTCCTACCCCTTCTGCTGACGGGAGCCTTGCTCCATCTGCTCGGCATGCCCCAAGCGGACCTCGTCCGGTCCGTCCTCCGCGACCATGTGCCCTCGGCCTGGGACGAGCCGCGATTCGCACGCCTCGCCAGCTTCGGCATGGTGGCCCTGGGGGTCGCTGGTGGCCTGGCCTATGCCTCGTCCTACGGGGGGCGGGTGGTGCGGGGGAAGGGCCTGATGGCCGCCCTGCTGGCCCATGTGGTGATCCTGGTCCTGATGGCCCTGTTGGGCTTTCTGGTGAACGGGTATTGCCAATCCGTTCTGATCGCCGTGCCGCTGGCGCTCATCGCCACTTATGCCTTGTTGGCCATCAGGCGGAACTGGGTGGGGGATGTGGTGCTGCTGTTGCTGCTCGCCCTTGTGGTATGGGCCCTGCGGTCAGGCTGAGCTACCTTTATCCCCTCACGGAAGCCCCTTCATTGCATGCGTTTCGGAGTCGTCACGTTCCCCGGGTCCAACTGCGACGAGGACATGGTCCAGGTGCTGGACGGACTTTCAGATGGTCCGGTGGTCCGCCTATGGCACAAGGAGCATGACCTGCAGGGAGTCGATGTGGTCGTCCTTCCGGGTGGTTTTTCCTATGGGGACTACCTCCGCTCGGGGGCCATCGCGCGTTTTTCCCCGATCATGCAGGAGGTGGTCGAACATGCAGGCAAGGGCGGTCTGGTCTTCGGGGTGTGCAACGGCTTTCAGGTGCTCTGTGAGGCAGGGCTGCTTCCGGGGGCCTTGTTGCACAACATCGGCCAGCGTTTCGTGTGCAGGAACGTGCACATCCGGCCGCAGACCAAGGACAGTCCGTTGACCCGGGGTCTTGAGGACCGGGCTTACCAGGTGCCCATCGCGCACGGAGAGGGCAGGTACTTCGCGAACGAGGATACCCTCATGGAACTCGACGACCATGACCAGGTCCTGTTCCGGTACTGCGATGCCCAGGGGAAGAGCACCCCGGCCTGCGACCCCAATGGCAGCTCGGAGCTCATTGCCGGGGTGTGCAACCGGGGGCGCAACGTGATGGGCATGATGCCACACCCGGAACGGGCCGCCGATGATCGGTTGGGGAACAGCGACGGGCTTTTCCTCCTCCAGGCCCTTTCAGGGGTGGTCAACGCCTGAGCGCTCGGGAGCGAACCGGGCGGTGATCCTCCTGGCCGAGCGTGGGTCCACGGTGATCGCCTGCGAGGTCGCTGAACTTCCCTTCCATCCGGTATGCCTCCATCCGGGTCGTGGCACGGCCACGATGTGAAGCGGAATGCCGGCAAAATGCGACGAAGGGTCCGGGGCGCTGCCCAGGTCGACCCGTTCCACCTGGAGGCTCCCTCCTTCCGGTGGGTCGCATGTCATCCGCATGGTCACCAGATCATGCCCGGTGTGCGAGGCCAACTGATGAAGCACTCTGGCAGGCCGTTCCTGCAGGAACGCGGAGAGCACGTCCTGGGATCCATCCGGAGGAAGGGCACCGGAGAGGCTGTCCTGCCAGATCCCGTGGTCATGGAGGAGTGCCTTCGCATACCTCGCTGAGAGAGCGTCCAACCGCTCGTTCATGCGTTCCGGTGCCAGGGGACCCGCCAGGAGCGCGCTCATGCGGGACAGGAGAAGTTCCTGCAGGCTGTTCTCCTCCAGCAGCTGGGGCACGAAGGGGGTTCCCGGCGTCACGGCCAGGGACATCCGCTGCACGGTGTTCTCATGGGCCGGAGCCCACAGGTCCAGGTCGAACAACACCCAGCCCCAGCGGCCATCCACGCCACGTGGGCGCCAGGCCCGCACGTTCAGGTCATGGTCCGCCCGTCCGGTATACAGGTCCAGACAGGCCAGGTCCACGAGCGCCTGAAGGTCCACCAAGGGCTCCAAGGCCTTGCGGTCCCCTCCATGGAACAGGATCTCCTCCACCCGTTCCCAATGGACACGGTCTCCCTCACGCACCGCGTACGAGGGTCCCTCGAGCAGGTCCAGGTCGGCACTGCCATGGGTCTTTCTGAACCACTGTGCATCCTTGGGAGGCATCATCCGGTACAGGCCCCGGTCCTGTGCATTGATGAACAGCCGGACAGGCAGGGAAGGGGGAATGTCCAACGACGTGCCGACCTCCTGCATGGCCTCCTCGATCAGCAGGTGCTGTAGAAAGCTGTGCGGTGCGGCATCGGCCCGGAGCAGGCATTCATCCAGGCCTTCGGCGGGGAACCAGGGCACCTCCACCTCCGGGCTGAGAAAGCGGTCCTTCAGCAGGAACTTGAACGAACGCTTGACCCTTCCCCGCGAACCACTGCCAGCTATCCGGATGCCGCCCTGCAAGGGCGCTTCCCCCTGACCGTGACCCACCACCATCGTGCACGACCGCTCCCAGTCGCGGCCTTTCCGGCTGAAGTTGGCATGGTCGCCCGGGGTATCAATGCCTCGTTCCCTGCCATGGAGGTCCTCCGGGTCCATGGTAAGCGCGACCACGGGCAAGGAGAACGCGCCGGTATCAACGAGGAAGGTCCCTGTGGCGACAGGAGAAGGGATCCGCTTCGCGGACCGTGTACGGGCGTGTACGACCATGTCCCTGGTCAGGGGGATCTCCACGGTCCCGACCCCGACCGCTCCGTGTTCAGGAGATCTTCCATCCACGCTGACCCAGATGCTGTCCTGGAGTCCTCCCTGAACGCGGACTACGGGGCCGCTCACGCCACGCGTCCGGCCGATGGTTGGTGCCGGATGGGGAGGCCCTACGGCTTCGACCCGTTCCTCGCCCCCCTCCATGCCGACCCTTCGGAAGTAAGTGCCTTTCAGACCTCCATCCGGAGAACGGCCCCAGGAGGTGCCTACCGGAAGCTCGGGATAGTGGAAGACGTCCTGGATGATGGTCCCGGAGGGATCCGTGAGGAGCAGGGTCGCACCTTTCGTGGACAGGTCCAGTTCCACATCGGGGAGATCTCCCGCAGTGCCGACCGTCAGCAAGGCGACCTCGCCGGCCTGCACGAGGAGTTCTCGCTGGATCACGGCTTGCCGGGTGCCGGCCGCGATGCGGTATCCCTGCAGCTGCACGGCTCCGGGACCCGCACTGAAGAGCTCGATCGCGCACACCCTGGCAGCATCATCGTCCGCGATCACTTCATTGATGAGCAGCCCGCCCTGTGCAAGCAACTGCCGGGTGCCCAGCAAAAGCAGCGGAATGGCCCAGGCGCGCACGGCACAAAACTACCTGACCGAACGGCGGGCGATCCTGTCTATTTTTGACGCATCCTGAAAGAACCATGACAAGAATCTCGACCCTCCTGTTGACCCTTGTGGTGGCCGCAACGGTCCAAGCCCAGACGATCACCAACGTGGTCCTGTCACCCGCCACGCCCACCGAATGCGACCTGGTGGACATCAACGTGGTCGGAACCTATCCGTCCTCCAACTTCGCCGCATCGAGCTTCTCCTTGAACGTGGTGGGAAGTACGATCGAGCTGGTCTATCGTGCCGCGTCCAGCGGTATCGGCTCCCCGGTCATCACGCCGTTCAACGAGCCCCTGCCTCCGGGTGGCCCCTGGATCGCTGGCAACTACCAGCTGGTGGCTACGCTCGAGCTCATCACCAATGGGGGCAATGACACCAACGTGGTAGACATGTACAACGGCACGGTCACCGTACTGCCCGAACCGGTGCCCGACCCCGGTGTCGATGGGTTCCATACCATCTGCAACGTGGGCCCCGACATTCCCCTGATCAGCCTGCTCGGAGGCACTCCCGACACCTGGGGGGAGTGGCTTGATCCGTTCGGTCAGCCCCATGGTCCGGACCTCGTTCCCGGACAGGACCCGGCCGGTCTGTACACCTACCTGTTCGACCAGAACCCTCCCTGCTCCGACACCCTGTCCCAAGTGGTGATCAGCTACCTGCCCAACAACGACCCCGGCATGGGTGGGCCTTACAGCATCTGTGAGACCGGTTCACCGGTGGACCTGTTCACCGTACTTACGGGCGGGCCCGATATGGGCGGAACCTGGACGGGGCCGAACGGCACCAGCTTCAACGGGACCTACGATCCGGCGACCAACGCCAGTGGTGCGTACACGTACACCGTTCCTGGGATCGCTCCCTGCGACGACCCCTTCGCGGTGATCGACGTGCTGGAGGTGGAGGTGCCCGAGGCAGGCACGGGCGGAACGGCCCTGGTGTGTGAAACGGACACGGCCTTCGTGCTGTACAGCGTGCTCAGTGGAGCGCCCACCAATGGCAAATGGATCGATCCGCTGGGATTCAACATCGGCACCGGGACCAACGTGGTGTTCAATGCCATGACCAACTTCCCGGGGCAGTACGCCTATGTGGTGGAGGCGCCGCCGTGCGCCGCTGATTCCGCCTATGTGGTGGTCACCGTGGACCCCCTGCCCTGTGGCATCGGGATCGAGGAGACCGACCCCAACGTGGCGGGCTTCACGCTGATGCCGAACCCGACGGACGGTCTGCTCGGCTACGATGTGCAGCTGATGGACAAGGACCCGGTGGCGCGCCTCGAGGTGGTGGATCCGAGAGGAGGTGTGGTGCGCACGGTGAGGCTCGCAGGCAGTCCGGCGGAACGCGGACAGGTCGACCTCTCCGAATTGGCGCGGGGCACCTATCTCGTTCGCTTGCTCACCAGCACCGGGGCCACGGTGCAGCGTGTGGTGCTGCACTAGAGCGCGTTGCGCGTCACCCAGTACCGGTAGGCCGCCAGGGCCTTCTCCCAGCGCTTCAGCCGGGCCAGGTCGCGCTGCCAGAGCGTGGGCAGCAGGGCTTTGTTCAGGCGTGCAAGGATGTGGAACAGCTGCTTGCGCATCGCCTCAGTGGTGTTGCAGGGTGCATTCCTCGCCCTCCAGTTCCACCTCGATGGTGGCGTGGTCCACGCCCAGGGCGTTGAGTTGTTCGCGGGCGGCATCCTTGGCCCGGCGCAGGGCATCGGTCGCGTTCACCACCAGGTGCACGGTGAGCACCAGGTAGCGCCCGTCCAGCGTCCAGGCATGCTGGTCGTGCACGCCGGTGACACCCGGCACCGCGAGCAGGGCCTTGCGAACGGCCTGTTCGTCGTAGCGTTCGGGCTGCGCCTGCATCAGGATGCGCGTGCCCTGCGAAAGGGTGCGCAACGCGTTCCAGCCGATGAACAGGCTGATCCCGATGGTGAGCAACGGGTCCACCCAGACCCAGCCTGTGGCGCGCATCACCAGGGCGCCGATCAGCACGGCCACCCAGCCGAGCACGTCCTCCAGCAGGTGCAGGTACACCCCCCGTTCGTTCAGGCTGTGCCCCCGATGAAGGAACCCTGCGGCGAGCCCGTTCATCACCACACCAAAGACCGCCAGCCAGAGCATGCCGGTGGCATCCACCGGTTCGGGGTGCCAGAGGCGGTACGTGCCCACCACCAGCATGATCACCGACCCGACGATCAGCACCAGGGCGGCGGCCCAGCCTCCCAGCATCCGGTAACGGCCGTAGCCGTAGCTGTATCGTTCATCCCTTCCGCGCGCTGCCAGCCGAGTCAGGTACCACGCGGCACCCAGCACCAGGCAGTCGCCCAGGTCGTGCACCGAATCGCTCAGCACCGCTGCGCTGTTGGTCCACCAGCCGCCGATCGCCTCCACCACGGTGAAGGCCAGGTTCAGCCCGAAGGCCAGGCCCAGCGCGCGGGTTCCGGTATGGTGCTCATGGGCCATGCCGGACGAAGGTATGCCCGGGGTCAGGTGCGGGGTGAGCGCCCCAAACTATCTTCGGTGCATGACCGACACCGCGTTCGAGAACGATCCCAAGGAGGGCATTGGCGCCAAGGTCCGGCGCTTCTTCAAGCGCCTGCTGCTGGTGTTGCTGCTGCTGGGCTGCGGCGTGATGCTCTTCCTCTACTACGGATCCTACAGCAAGGGCACGCGTTCCGGGGTGGTGATCAAGATGAGCAAGCGCGGCATGCTCTTCAAGACCTACGAGGGCCAGCTGAACCTGCAGAGCTTCGGGGCCACCGACGACAAGGGCAACAGCCTCAATGAGATCTTCGAGTTCTCCGTGGAGGGGGACAACGATTCGCTGTACCATGTGCTGGAGGACGTTTCCCTCACCGGCGAACGCGTCCGGTTGAGCTACGTGGAACGCTATGCCACCATCGCATGGCGGGGCGAAACGCGCTACTTCGTGACCGGCGTGGAGCGGTCGGGTCAGGTGCAGGACCTGAACAAGGACCGTTCCCCCATGGGCCACTGACCGGCCATGTGCGGCCGCTACGTGCTGGTGCAGCAGGTGGAAGTGCTCGAGAAGCGCTTCCAGGTGAAGGTGCCGCCGGGCTATGTGCACCACACCGGCGTGAACATCGGCCCCGGTTCGCTGGCGCCCGTGATCACCGATGCGGCCCCTGGTGAGTTGCAGACCTTCCAATTCGGTCTCACGCCCTTCTGGGCGAAGAAGCGCATGTACCTCTTCAACGCCAGGGCCGAGGGCGACCGCAACGCGGAGAACGACCCTGCCTACACCGGTGCCTTGGAGATCGTCCGCAAGCCGGCCTTCCGCAAGCCCATCCGCAGCCAGCGGTGCCTGGTGCCCTTCGATGCCTTCATCGAGGGCACGGTGGCCGAGAAGCTCAAGCGGCCCTTCCTGGTGCAGCCCACCGACCGCGAGCCACCGTATGCCTTCGCCGGTATCTGGGACAGCTGGGTGGACCAGGCCACGGGCGAGGTGGTCAACGGCTTCTCCCTGATCACGCAAGTGGCCAACAGCACCCTGCAGCGCCTGCCCCACCACCGCAGCCCCGTGGTGCTGGCCCGCGAGCACGAGCGCGCCTGGATCGATCCCGGACTCCCGCTGGCCGACGTATTGTCCCTGTTGAAGCCCTATCCCGGCGATGCGATGAACGCCTGGCCGATCGATCCGGCCATCCGTGATCCGCGCGCGCACGATCCCGCGCTCATCAAACCCTTGGGGGAAGCGGTGCGCAGCGAACAGGAGTTCATCTTTCGCGCGGACCTGGTGCTGCAGGGCATGCAGCCGAGGTAACGGATCAGTTCAGGGCCTGCTGGCCCGGGGGCAGGCACCAGCCCTGGAACCAGGCGCTCCAGGCCATCATTTCCAGGTCCTGGTGCTCGGCCGGGCCGCCGTCCAGCAGGAAGATCAGCTTCTCCATGCCGCTGCCGCTGCGCATCGGGCGCACGTACACCACGGTCATCTCGTCCTGGTCCAGGACCACGTGCACGAAGAAGTCGCTGATGGTGAAGTAGGCCTCCACGGCCAGGGCCCCGGGCCCGGCCACCACGAAGCGACCGTACCGTTGCAGGCACGCGATCCGCTGCTCGTGGTCCAGCTGAAGAAAGGTGTGGTAGCTGATCATGTAGTACGAGGTTACGACGGGAAGCGTCCGGATCGGCAGCGGCGCCATTCTCGGTTATCCTCGGCCGTTTGTTGAAGGGTGGGAGGCCACGTCGGCTCCAGCACCCCGGCATCAGCCCACCACCACGCGTCCGGTGCGCTTGGCGAACTCCTGCTTCACCACGTTCAGCTTCACGATCTGCTGCAACACCAGCAGCTGGTCCTCTTCGTTGGAGGCCTCCTTCAATTCCTCCTGGCGCTCCAGGATCAGCCGGTCCACGCGGCGCTCCTTCAGCAGGATGATGGCCTCCTCGATGGCGTCCAGCAGCACTTCGCGCTCGCGGGTGGTGTAGATGCGGTGCTTCTCCCTCCAGTTGGGGCTGAGCGCGTGCCGCTCGGAGAGCAGGTCGATCGCCAGGTCGCGCCAGGTGGCCTCTTCATGCCTGGCGTAGGTGCTGCCGTCCACCGCCTCGCCCAGGTTGTGGCGCCTGCGGTAGTCCAGGTACACGGCCTGCAGCAGTTCCTCGTCCAGCTGGATGTCGTCGGTGGCCAGCATCTCGAAGATCACCGAGGCCACGCTGGTCTCCACGTCCTCGGTGTTCCCTTCCTCGTCCTGCATGGGCACCACGATGGGCTCGTGGCCGTATTGCAGCAGCATGCGCAGCAGGTCGCGTTCCTGTGGTTCGGTGCCCAGCTCCTTGAGCTCGGGCTGCGGCGGTGCCACGCTGGGGGCGAGCTTCTCCTCGGGCACGTACTGCCCCTCACCACCGCCCAGGTCCTTGCGGTATTTGCGCCGCAGCACCTTGTTCAGCTCGCTCACCAGGGCCTGCTCGTCGATCTGCAGCAGGCGGGCGCATTGCTGCACGTAGAGCGAGCGCAGCACGTGGTCGGGGATCACGGCGATGCTCTCCACGATGGAGTGGATGGCCTCGGCCTTGCGCACGGGATCGCCCTCGGTGTCCTGCACCAGCAGTTCGGCCTTGAACACCAGGAAGTCCTTGGCGGTGTCGCGCAGGAAGGCCTCCACTTCGCTGCTGGGGCGGCTGCGGGCGAAGCTGTCGGGGTCCTCGCCCTCGGGGAAGAGCACCACCTTCACGTGCAGGCCCTCCTGCAGCACCAGGTCGATGCCGCGCAGGCTGGCCTTGATGCCGGCGGGGTCGCCGTCGTAGAGGATGGTGACGTGCGTGGTGTAGCGCTTGATCAGCCGCACCTGTTCCACGGTGAGGCTGGTGCCGCTGCTGGCCACGGTGTTGGCGATCCCGGCCTGGTGCAGGCTGATCACGTCGGTGTAGCCCTCCACCAGGAAGCAGGTGTCCTGCTCGGCGATGGCCTTCTTGGCGAAGTGGATGCCGTAAAGCGAGCGGCTCTTGTGGTAGAGCGTGCTCTCGGGGCTGTTGAAGTACTTGGGGCTCTTCTTGTCGCTGCGCAGGGTGCGTGCCCCGAAGGCGATCACCTGGCCGCCGAGCCCGTGCACGGGGAAGGTGACGCGCCCGTGGAAGAAGTCCCAGGGGGTGCCGTCCTCGCGGCGTTTGATCCAGCCGGCCTTCTCCAGCAGGTCCAGGTCGAAGCCCTTTTCCTGCGCCGCGGTGGCGAAGACGCTGCCGCCCTCGGGCACGTAGCCCAGTCCGAAATGGCGGATGGTCTCGTCGCGGAAGCCGCGTTCGCGGAAGTAGCTGAGGCCGATGCGGCGGCCCTCCTCGGTGTCCCACAGCTGCTCCACGCTCCAGCCCAGGGCCCACTGCTGGATCACGGCCAGGGCCTCGCGCTCGGTCTGTTCGGCGCGCTGCTCGGGGGTGGCCTCCTCTTCGGGCAGGTCGATGTGGTAGCGCTTGGCGAGCCAGCGGATGGCCTCCACGTAGCTCAGGTGCTCGTGCTTCATCAGGAAGCCGATGGCATCACCGCTTTCGCCGCAGCCGAAGCACTTGTAGATGCCCAGCGCGGGGTTCACGTTGAAGCTGGGCGTCTTCTCGTTGTGGAAGGGGCAGAGCGCCAGGAAGCGCGGCCCCTTGCGCTTGAGGTCCACGAACTCGCCCACGACCTCCTCCACGCGGGCGGCGTCCTTGACGAGTTGGATGGCTCCGGGATCGATCATGGGACCTGCTGCGAAGGTACCGGGTGCGCAGCCGGGGCGGGCGGACTGTTGATGAACGCCCTCGTGCCTGTCAGCAACGTGTGGATAGCCTGTTCACAGCCGGTGAATAGTCTGTTGGCCGACCGTGGAAAGCGTGTGGACGGATCGTGGGATCAGTCCTGGATGGGCCGTCCCTGCTCGTCGTAGGTCACCCGCTTCACTTCGATGCCCTCCTCGTCGAAGAAGCGCCAGGTGCCCGTGGCCTTGCCGTTCAAGTAGTCACCCGTATAGTAGGGCCGTCCGTTGGGGTGGAAGACCACCGAGGGGCCGTGCAGCACGCCGTCGCGGTACTCGCTGCGGCTGCGCACCTCGCCGTCCGGCCCGTAGCTGGTCCAGATGCCATGCCGCTTGCCGTTGCGGAAGTCGCCCTCCAGCTTCATGGTGCCGGAGGGGTCGGTCTTCGGCGGCTTTTCCACATCGGCTGCGGTGCGGGTGGTGTCGGGCAGCACTTCGGCCTCCACGGCGGGCGGTTCCGGCGTTCCGCAGGCGGCGAGCAGGGGCAGCAGGAGGACGAACGGTCGCAGGCGGTCCATGGTGCGAAGATCGCGATCCCGGTTCGTGAGGCGGGGACCGTTCACCGGATCACTTGGTCCGTTCCACCGTCAGGTGCACCAGTCCCTCCAGGCTATGGCGGGCGGGTGTCTCGGGGAAGCCGTGCAGCAGCTGCAGGGCCTGGTCGCGGTACTCGAGCATCTTGCGCTGGGCGTGGGCGATCCCGCCTGCGTCCACCACGCGTTCGATCACGCGGGCCACGGCCTTCGAGTCCTCGTTCTCGTGCTTCAGGGTGCGCACCATCCAACGCCGGTCGCTGCGGTCCACCTGCTGCAGGGCGTGGATCAGGGGCAGGGTCAGCTTCTTTTCCTTGATGTCCAGCCCGCTGGGCTTGCCGGTGTCGGCGCCGTTGCCGTAGTCGAAGAGGTCGTCCTTGATCTGGAAGGCGATGCCGGTGAGCTCGCCGAAGCGGCGCATGCGCTCCACCTCCTCGCGGGTGGCACCGCCGGCATGGGCCCCACTGGCGCAGCAGGCGGCGATCAGGCTGGCGGTCTTCTGGCGGATGATGTCGAAGTAGACCGCCTCGCTGAAGTTGAGGTCGCGGGCCTTCTCCAGCTGCAGCAGCTCGCCCTCGCTCATCTCACGGACGGCATGGCTCACGATGCGCAGCAGCTCGAACTCCCCGCGGTCGATCGCCAGCAGCAGCCCCCGGCTCAGCAGGTAGTCGCCCACCAGCACGGCGATCTTGTTCTTCCACAGGGCGTTGATGCTGAAGAAGCCCCGGCGCAGGGGGCTGCCGTCCACCACATCGTCGTGCACCAGCGTGGCGGTGTGCAGCAGCTCGATCAGGCTGGCCGCCACGTGCGCGCTCTCGCTCAGCGGACCGAACTGCCGGGCGCTGAGCAGGGTGAACATGGGCCGCATCTGCTTGCCCTTGCGCTTGATGATGTAGTGCATGATGCGGTCCAGCAGCGCGGTGCGGCTCTTCATCGCATCGCGGAAGCGGCGCTCGAAGTCGCGCAGGTCCTCTGCGATCGGCTCCTGGATCTCCTGCAGGCTGGGCATCCGGTGGGCAAAGATGGTCAACGGGTGTGCATGCCCGGCAACCGAACGCGCCCGGCACCGTCCTGTTCGCGGGTGGGCGCATGCGGCCAGCCCGTACCTTGGTAACCGATGCAGCCCCTCCGCCTGTCCTTCCTGTGCCTGCTGCTCGTCGCGGCCACTTCGGTGTTCGCCCAGGACAAGCCGAAGACCGGTGTGGTGCTCTACCGCGACCGGCTGGCCCAGCAGTTCGATACGGTGAAGGTGGTGAAGAACATCTTCAAGTTGAACCCGCTGCTGTTCTTCCGGGGCGAGATCCCGCTCTACTACGAACGGGCCTTGACACCCCGGGTGAGCGCCGAGCTCGCCGTCGGCTTCACCGCCCGCAATTACATCGGCAACACCCTGTCCGGTGATGATGTGGATTCGTTCAGCCGGGGGACCGACATCCTGTTCCGTCCGAGCTATCATGTCGGACTTCGGTACTACCTGCGGGACGACCTGGAGCCGCAGGGCCTGTACACGCAGTTCGAGTTCGTACACCTCGAGTACACGAAGGACATCACCGTGAAGGGTCCCACGGGCGACTTCACCGAGGAGAAGCTGCGCGACGAGCGGGTGTTCGACGACCTGCGCCTGTTGCTCGGGTTCCAGCAGCTGGCCGCCAGCAGCAACTGGCTGTTCGACTTCTACGGCGGGCTGGGCCTCCGCTCACGCGACATGACCATCGTGGACGAGCAGTTGGACCTGACCAACAACCAGTATTCCTATACCGTGGAGGACCAGGACGACACGGTGATCTCGGTCTTCCTGGGCGTGAAGGTGGGTCTCGGCTTCTGAGCCTTCCCGCTCAGCATGTCCACTTCAGCGTTGAGCGTTCAGCCTTCAGCGTTGCCCAGGACCTTGTTCTTGTTGGCCAGCTGCCCGCAGGCGGCATCGATGTCGCGCCCCCGGCTGCGGCGGATGCGGGCGGTGACGCCCTTCTCCTCGAGGAAACGCTGGAAGGCTTCGGCGTCCTTTGCATCGGTGCGGCCGAACTCCCCGTCGCCCGTGGGGTTGTACTCGATCAGGTTCACCTTGGCGTGCACATCGCTCGCGTACTTCACGAGTTCCCGCGCATCGTCCAGCCCGTCGTTGAAGCCGCGCAAGAGCACGTACTCGAAGGTGACGGGCTTGCCTGAAGTGCGGGTATAGTAGCGCAGCGCGTCCTTCAGCGTGGCCAGGTCGTTCTGCTCGTTGATGGGCATGATGCGGCCGCGCTTGGCGTCGTTGGCGGCGTGCAGGCTCAGGGCCAGGTTGAACTTCGCGTCGTCGTCGGCCAGGCGGCGGATCATCTTGGCGATGCCGGCGGTGCTCACGGTCAGGCGGCGCGGGCTCATGCCCAGGCCATCCTCCGCGCTGATGCGTTCGGCACTGCGCAACACCTCGGCGTAATTGAGCAGGGGTTCGCCCATGCCCATGTACACGATGTTGGTGAGCCCCTGTTCGTAGTACTTCCGCGCCAGCCGGTCGATCAGCACCACCTGGTCCACGATCTCGGCAGCGGTGAGGTTGCGAACGCGCTTGAGCTTCCCGGTGGCGCAGAAGCTGCACGTAAGGCTGCAGCCCACCTGGCAGCTTATGCAGGCCGTGAGGCGGGTGGGGGTGGGGATCAGCACGCCCTCCACCACATGCCCGTCGTGCGTGCGGAAGGCGCATTTCACGGTACCATCCTCGCTGCGCTGTTCCTCGGCCAGCGTGATGGGAAGCAGCAGGCCCGCGCCTGCCAGCCGTTCCCGGAAGGCCTTGGGCAGGTCGGTCATCTCCTCCCAACCGTGCGCGCCCTTCCGCCAGAGCCAGTCCCAGAGCTGCCGCGCGCGGTAGGGCTTTTCGCCGAGGTCGTTCACCAGGGCATCGAGCTCCTCGCGGGAAAGGGCGCGGATGTCGGGGGTGTTCATCGGTAGGCGTCCTTGCGATGCCGGACCCGTTCAACGCGAACGAGCTTGATGGTATCGGTGATGGAATAGATGATCCGATAGGAGCCTACGCGCAACCGCCAGATGTCCGCATGGCCTTTCAACTTTCGGCAACCCGCTGGTCGCGGTTCGGAAGCCAGTTTGCCGACCGCCTCGGCCACGCGCAGGGCTTCTTCCACGGGTAGTGCTCGAACCTCGCGGGCCGCACTGCGGGACCAGGCGACCTCATAGCTCACGGTCGCTCCGCCCGTTTCCTCAAGGACCGCATCACCGTCTTGTGGCTGATCGAGGGCTCGTTCCGTCGCTCTTCCGCGATGAGGCCATCGAGCAGGTCCTCGAAGGCTTCCGGGTCCTTGCTGATCTCCTCCAGGTCGATCTGGACGATGCGCTTTTTCCTCTGTTCATCGTAGAGGATGCTGACGCCTTTCATGGTTCGAAGATACGGCAGCCTCAAAGCCGCCCCCCCAACAACAGCGCGGCCACCCGCAGGTCCAGCGGCTCGGTCACCTTCAGGTTGTGGGCCTCGCCGTCCACCAAGTGGATGGGGTTTCCGGCGGACTCCACCAGCCCGGCCTCGTCGGTGTAGGAGGCATCGCCGGCCTTGCTGAAAGCCTCGCGCAGCCGGGAGGCTCGAAAGCACTGGGG